>SMVB01147600.1_pt1 | contig 31544 bp, 24 predicted proteins | sample 2456461 | NCBI WGS metagenome assembly SMVB01 (sample SAMN11095934, study PRJNA526329) | marine sediment metagenome | biome: Marine sediment; feature: Surficial sediment; material: Deep marine sediment; isolation source: Hadal surficial sediment | place: Pacific Ocean | collected 2014-05 | depth... | reverse complement strand
GGTGTACTGGAACCGGAAGCACATGGCTCAGGCGGTCGACTTCCTGAGCGCGCACCGATACCGCATGGGGTTCCTGCACTGCTCGACTGGCATGCCCGGGCTCAGCACGGCAGCGACGAAGAAGGACTTCCCCTCGTACCTCGGACGGGAGTGGCTGCTCCAACAGGGCTGCTCCGGCGTCGTCGAGGTCGGCATCGAGCTGGAGCATGACCTGCCGATGCCCAGCCAGTTCCTGATCATGAAGGCCGCCGAGAAGGTCTGTCTTGCCGACAGCGTCTTCTACCACGCCTGCCACGCTTGGAACAAGCCCGTGGACTTCGCCTTCTTCGGTCGCGGCAAGGGCGTCCACGACCGCGTGAAGCCGCTGCACGACCACAAGGAGGCGGTGTCTTGGGAATACCCGCGAACCCCATAGTCGTCTGCGGCTCCGGCCCAAGCCTGATGGATGTCCCGTTCGAGTGCCTCGGCCTGCCCTATGCCGCCATCTCGACGGCGATCCGCTACACCCCGGCGCCGAAGTACTGGCTGCTGGTGGACCGCGTCAACAACGGACACGATCACACGGCGCAGCACCAGCTCGGGCCGGGCGGGGCCAAGGGTCTGGTCGACACCTCGATCGAGAAGGTTCACCCGGACACGCGGACGAGGTTCTTCGACAAGAAGCACAACTGCACCCCGGTCGGCCGGAAGAAGCAGACCGACTTCCTTGGGGGCGACAAGAACAACCTGAGCCATCTCATGAACCGCTCGATGCTCTTTGGCGTCGAGTGGTTGAGCTGGCGGTACGACTGCCTGATCTTCGCCGGATGCGACATGCAGGCAGACCCGAAGCAGAAGTTCGTCTCGACGCGGCAGGCCCGGTCGAGGATCAATAGCCGCAACTACGCCATGCGGATGGAGTACGATCGCTGGCCCGCGATGCTGAAGGCCGCGATCGACAAGAACATCCTGTGGCTCAACTGGACACCGGGCAGCCCGCTCGGCAAGATCATGGAGGACTTTGATGATTGGCGCAGAAGACATCAAGGATCTAGAGGACCGGATTGGCTCACCGCCGGCCTTCAACCCGCTGGACAAGCGGGATGAGGCCCAGCAGATCAACGAGTGGAAGCACTGGAGCGCCCAGCGGCTCTTCATCGACAAGCTCTCAGCCACGCTCAAGAATCGCGACCGAGCAGCCCAAGAGGCCGAGGCCGCCGAGAAGCGGAAGTCGGAGCGTGCTACTGCTGCTGTACGGAAGCCGGGCTTGCAGATCCGCTGATCCCAGCCTGCGAGTGTGGTTCGACAGCGTTCTGTGTGACCTGCTCTGCGGCTGGGGGAAGCCGAACCACGCGGTCGTCCTGCACGACGGCATGTACTGGCTCTGCACACGCAAGGTGGGGTGCGTCCGAGTGCGAGCTGACCGCCCCCCGGCGGTGAAGCCCGACGTTGTGTACCGCATCGAGGTGACCAACCCGGACGAAGGACCGTGGCGTCGCGGCGAGAAGTTCACGCGATTCGCCTCCATCCTGATGTCGATCGGCTTGCTCCCACCGGGGATGCGGTGTATGAATTGTGTAACCGCGACTGCGGGATTGATCGGTATCCACGCGCGACTTCGCAATGCAAGCGACCTCATCCGACAGATTGAGAGGCTGACATGCCCATCGAAGCGGCGGTCATCATCGCGGGCGTCCTCGCAGCCGGCGGCGCTGTAGTCGCTGCACAGCTCGGCAAGCCCGACTTCCCTGAGCTTCCGACCGGCCCGACCGATGAAGAGATCGCAGGCGAGTTGAAGCAGAAGAAGAAGAAGGTCGTTCGGTCCCAGATCCAAGCCGCGCAACGACTGGCGGCTCTGGGACCGATTCAACTCGAGGCCCCAACGCTCGGAATCTGAATGGCAGACCCCAAGCCGGAACTCATCTACAGCCACCTGACGGGTGAGCGCGACCGCTTCCTCAGTTACGCGGAGGAGGCCGCCCGCCTGTTCGACCCGACGCTTGCGCCGCGCGGCGTCGAGATCACCGACCGACCGTGGACGAGCGAGGGCATCAGCAACCTGCGTTCGCTTACGTCGTCGATCATGAAGATCATCATGCCACCCGGCGTCCTGTGGGGTGCGATCGACTTCCCGCCAGAGATCTGGCAGGAGCTGGACCGACTGGTCGGCGTCGGCGAGCTTGAGGCCGAGCTGGTGGGCTCGCTCCGCGCGAGGCTTCGGGCTCGCAGCAACAACCTCATCGGTTCGCTCGCCCAGAAGAACACCAGGCCACGGTTCAGCGCACTCGTTCACCGCAATCTGGTCGAGGGCAATAACGCTTGGCGGAACACGCCCGAAGGCCTGACGGTCTACCCGCTCCGCTCGATCGGAGTTCGCCGCAACGAGAACGGCGAGGTCATCCTGCTGGCGATCCACGAAGAGCAGGAGCCGAGCCCGATGGCGGTGCAGGTTGCCGAGGACTTCGACAACGTGCTGGAGAGCTGGACGCTCATCAACTACGAGGACAACGAGATCTGGCGGCAGGTCGGGGAGAACACAGCAGCCGAGCGTGTCGAGGACGAGGATCCCGTCTGGTACGGCGTTCTGGTCCCGATGATCCCAGACATCGGCCACTATTCGGTCGGCTACGCATGGCAGTACCTGCGTCTGCTGGCCCAGATCGATCACGCGGAGGCCTCGCTCGCGCAGGCCATGGCGTTCGCGAGCTGGAAGCCGATCGGCATCCGCGAGGGCTCGTCGCTGGCCGACGACCCGAAGAAGCTCATGAAGACCAAGGCCGGCGACCCGGTCATCATGCAGGAAGGCGACATCATCTGGCCGGACACCGGCCGTGCGATTCAGGACTGGGGCTGGGTCGCAGCGATGCGCAACGACGACAAGCAAGAGGCGGGGAATGCCTTCGCCAAGGGCCTGAAGGATCGGCCGCTCTCGCCGGACATGTCGGCCACGGCCGCGCTCGAGATCGTGGACGAGATCAACAGCGAGACGGCCGACCTTCTCGGCACCTACGAGGAGACGGGCCAGAAGCCACTGCTCCGCTCGGAGAGCCGCCTGCAAGACCTGATCTCCCCGCTGTTCAGCGGGACCGACAACCAGCTCCTCGGCCCGCTCGTCCGCGTCATGGTCACCACGGGCATCAACGCACTGGACAAGCAGCGGTCGCTGGCGAGAATGACGCTCCAGATCCTGCCGATGGTGATGCAGCTCGACCAGTCGGTGAAGGCGCACGGCATCGAGATCCTCGACCGGATCGGTGAGGGCATGCTGGTGAAGACCGAGGGCATGTACAGCCAGAAGAGCGAGCAGGAGATGTTGATGGCCCAGATGGCCGCAGCGGCCCCACAGGGTGGCGGCAAGCGCGAGGAGACAATAATGACCGCCGGTGGGCCACAGCCGCCCCAGCCGGCTCCCCCGTCCCCACAGTTGACGTAAAGCAAGACAGGAGAAGACCATGCCCGGAGCGGGATCAGCACATGTGACCGATCGCGACAAGTTCCTTGATGGCGCGATCAACGCGGCGACAGCCAACATTCGAGGTGAAGACGATCGCGATGGTCCGCCCGAGCCCACCATCCAGCGCCCCGGCACCGAGGCGTATGGCGGCAAGAAGGCCGGCGCGGAGGCAATCGCTCACCCCAAGCCGAAGAAGAAGCGCCCGAAGAAGAAGGTCACGAAGAAGAAGAGGACGAAGGTGGTTGCCGACGCTCCGAGCGTCCCACCGGAGTACGAGGATCCGGGCAGCCCGTCCCTTGACGACATCGAGCGGGCCAAGACGATCCTCGCCCGGGCCGACCAGCTCGGCTCACCGTTCGTCGAAGGTCCGAAGGCGCCGGCGCTCTCCGAGGAGACGCAGCACACGGCGGTGGCCGAGCAGTTCCAGATCGACGACATCGACGACGAGATGGTCGAGGACGTGCCGGACGCGCCGTCGCCGCCTGAAGGTGCCAAGGAACACGTTCCGGCCCACCTCAAAGAACACGACTGCGGCCTGCCCGAATGCCTGATGCAGAAGAAGGACATCGCCAAGTACCTCAGCGCGCATGGCATCGGCCCCAAAACCCGCAAGGAGATGGACATCAATGAGCCGGAGAAGGAGCTGTACGCGAAGTACACCAAGGCCGCCAAGATGTATCGGGTCACGATGGGGCACTTCGTGGCCGCTCTCCGAATGTGGCGCAACGGTTACCCGATCAATCCGAAGGAGTCGGTCGATCTCAACGCGATGAAGGTAGGAGTCTGAGCAATGGCAGAAGAAGCACTCGACCTCGGTGGCGGTGGCGTGGCAACTGATCCAGCCGAAGGAGACGCGGGGGCCGGTGAGGGCGCCCCTGCTGGCTTCGACTGGGCCGGCAACCTGCCCAACAACCTCCCAGATGGCCTGAAGCAGTTCAAAGGCAAGACGTTCCAAGACGTGGCGAACAGCGCCGGCAGCGCACAGTCGAAGATCGGTGAGCAGGGCGTCAAGATCACCGAGCTGACCAAGGCCAACGAACAACTCCAGGTGGGGCTGAAGGAGGCCAAGGAGCAGACCGCTCCGGCTGACGACCCGGCGACGCAGGCTGCGGCAGCCGAGCAGTCCAAGCAGTTGATGCAGCGGTACAACGACGCCTCACAGACCTACATGAACACCGGCGAGATCGACGAGGAGGTTCTGGCCGCCGTGGAGGTGCAGGGCATCCGCGTGGGCCGGGACACGCTGCTGGAGTTCATGGAGTTCCAGAAGTTCCGCAACGACAACATGATCGGCAACCTGACCAAGTACGCGAACAGCGACGAGGTGACCACTGAGGTCACGGCCGACGTGGTCGCGTGGCTGAAGAGCGGCGACAGCCCGTTCAGTCTGGATGAGCGGAAGGGCTTCGACAAGATGGCCGCCAAGGAGAACCTCGCTTGGTTTGACACTGTCATGCAAGAGTACAACGAAGAATTCGGAGGCAAGAAGGACGGCGATCAGCGGGCCGTGAACCGTAAGAAGACGATGAAGAAGACTGTTCGCGGTCGACCCATCATGACTCCCACCACCACGGGCTTCACGTCCACGGCCGACTTCCAAGAGCAGCTCATCGCGATCCGCGCGGACAAGACCAAGACCACTCGCCAGCGGAATGCGGCCGAGAAGGATCTGATCTCTCGGCGTGAAGCGCAGGTCGGGTAGTTGACCGCGTCCTGATCCTCTGCTACGAATGAGACAGCACGACGAGGTGTCGTGTCGCCCCGACTGCACGTTCTGGCCCTTATGGCCCTGCCTTGTTCGGCGGGACAACCGGGTTGGACAACCAGACGGCGCGGCCATCTAGCGGCCCAAAGCAGCGTCATGTCAGAGACGTAGCGATGGAGAACCGCAGAGGTCGAAGCGGGCCAAAGCCTACTTCTTCTCTGCGGAGTATTCTCCAATGGCTGACATTACCCTCACAACCGTCGCCACCGAAGTGTTCGGTGGCTCGGTACTCGAGGCGTACCAGCACCGGGACTACATCTCCGAAGACTGGCTGATGTTCCACGGCATGACTGCCGGGGATGTCATCAACATTCCGGTCTTCGAGGAGGTAGAGGCGCTACAGCTTGCAGACGGTGGGTCGCACGACGGTAGTGCGACGATCACCGGAGTGCAGGTGCCTCTCGTTGACCCGATCAAGGCGTTCGTGGACATTCAGAAGCAGCAGGTCGATGTCCGACCAGACCTGCAACTGCTCACGAACACCGGACGCGCCTTGGGTAAGGCTGTCGGTTACAGCCGGACCATCCGCATTGCCAACCACCTCATCCACGAAGCGGACGTTGCCTCGAACTCGGTGACGGGCGACTACAGCGCCCTCGTCGGCGCGACCGCTTTGGCGGCCACGAAGCTCGGTATCGAGCTGATCGCCGCTCTGATGGATGACGACAACGTCGACTTCGAGGATCGTTACGCGCTCCTGAAGCCGACCCAGTTCTACTCCCTGCGAAGCTCGGCCGCTGTCATCAGCTCCGACTTCACACAGGGCCAGAACCGGAACGAGTCCATCGGTGGCAACATGGCACTGCTCGAATACCTCGGGTTCATGATCCGCAACTGCGGTGGAATCTTCGGTATCGACTGGACCGGCTCCTTGCACGACCAGAAGAACTTCTCAACCGTGACCGGACAGGTCATGGGGCACGACAACACCAACATCGTTGGTGTCTTCTGGCAGAAGGAATGCGCAGCGGTGCGACACCAGACTGGCCTTGAGGCCAACATCGACTGGATCCACCGTGATCAGGTCTGGATGCCCATCGCCCGATTGCACATGGGCGTGAAGGTCGTCAAGGTCGAAGGTGTTTACATCATGATCGACGACCAGTCGACGTAAGCCTTCTCTTCTTCTCCTCTTGCGCTCGTTCCCCCCACAGGGGGGGAGCGGGCTTATTGGAAGACCATGCTGCAACTCGAAGCGATCAACATCATCATCCGAGGCAGCAACAAGGCCGTCATCAACGACCTCGATGACGAGTCGCAGGCGGCGCAGGTCGCCAAGCGAACCCTGAAGCAGTCTCGGATCGACATCCTCGAACGCGGATGGGGGTTCAACACCAGGAATATCACGCTGAAGCTGAACAGCGACAGCAAGGTGCCGGTGTCCGACTCCTACCTGCGGGTGATCATCCCCGACAGTAGGCTGGCCGTTCAGATGGACGAGAACGAGGACGGCGCGCTCTTCGTCTGGAGCCACAAGACCAACGTCGACACATGGCACGACGCTGAGATCATCAACGTGAAGATCGTCATGGACTTCCCAGATGACGAGGACTACCGGAGACTGCCCCAGCTCGTCGCCCAATGGATCGCATGGAAGGCCGCCGCCGACTTCTGGACAGAAGCGCACGACGGCAGCATCAACCAGAAGCTCGAAGCCAAGTCAGTCAGGCACCAGACACGGTGGTTGAACACGCAGGGCGACTTGGGCAACGTGAGGGATGCGAGCGGGTTCACGGCGATCGCAGTGCAGGGCTTCGGCGGCACGACATCGACCTTTGACCCCCGGACGCAAAGCTCTCACTGATGGCCGACGCCAGATCACTCATCATCGACCAGTTGTACGGGGGTGAGTCGGGTCAGGCGCCGTGGTCGCGCAAGGCCGGGACGGTCAAGCAGGCCAAGAACATCCGATTCGACCTCCGCATCGGTGGCGCCGTGAAGCGCAACCCGCTGGAGTACGTCGTCACGCTCCTGCCCCACGCCAACACCGACATGCGGCAGGCGAACCTCTTCTACTGGACGCACATCCGAGGAGCCATCATCGCGATCGTGGCCGGCAACTTGGTCGACAGCGGTCAGACGATCATTCTGGGGTGGGACGAGAACGGTATTCCGCTGGACGTGATCGACAATAGCCTCGGAACCTTCGAGACGTACATGGCAACGGCCACGACCCTGCTCACCGACATCGACGTGGCGTCGAAGCGCGACACGCTGATCATCAGCAACCGCACGTTCGACATGGGCGACTGCATCAGGGATGCGTGGGACTACGACGAGTCGTTCCACTACCTGCTGGAGGGTGACCCGGATGCGTCGGGCTCCACCCACGCCGCATCCCCGGACGCAGTGCAGGGGGACGTGACGTTCTTCGGCGATCTTCTGGACTTGGTCGACAGCACCGTCATGGACGGCGACGTGTACGAGGTCATTGCCGAGGAGAACCTCGACCCGTCCGGCTTCTACATGTACTTCCCCAGCAAGCCGCATGCGGACTACGAGAAGGGCTACTTCCCAAAGCATGGCGACTGGTATCGAGTGCCGAGGGCCAACGACCCGGAGGGCCGTTACCTGAACACCTGCATGCCGCACAAGGTGGTCTACGACGAGAACAAGGGCACCCTGACCATCGACGAGATCAAGTGGCGGCAGCGTGTCAGCGGCAACGAACACACGATCAAGCGGATGCCATGGGTCGACGAGGGGATCACCTCCGGCGACACGTTCAAGATCAAGTGCATCGAGTACTACGCCGGCCGTCTGTTCCTGGTGAGTGAGGAGCATGTGACCGCCAGTCGGAACAACGACTTCTTCAACCTCTGGGTGGACTCGGCGGCGTCCATCGGTGATCAGGACCGCATCTCGGTAAACGTCACCCAGACCGAGGTGGGCGACCTACTCCGCTGCCGTCAGGTCGGAGAGGCCCTGCTGATCATCGCCGAGCAGGGGCAGATGGAGTTCTCGCCGCCCAGCTCCGAGACGCTCACGGGAACCAACGGCCGCATCGTCACGCTCACCGACTTCCCGTCCGAGGACATCGACCCAGCCGCCGGCCCGGGCCTCGTCACGATGATGGACAAGTACGGCGACGTTCACCAGTTCACATGGGGTGCCGTGGAGCCCAAGGCCCTGATCTACACGGGCCTGCTGACCGCCCACGTCCCGAAGCACTTCCACCGCGCGACGCCGGAGCGGGTCTTCGCGTTCGAGAACACGGTCTTCATCACATTGACCGATCAGAACCCGGAGGTACACGACACGTTCTTCGTGCGGGGCACCGCGATCCAGTCGGCATGGGGCGAGTTCGAGACGATCGACGACGTGGTCTACATCCATGCGTGGCAGGACAACATCCGAATCATCACGCACAAGAGCGACACCGACGAGGACTACGCGCTCACGACCTACCTCCACCGCGAGTCGGCGCCGCCGGCAGGGATGCTCTACCTGCCCCGCATTGACCGCATGGAGCTGGTCATCGGCAGCGACATCGTCTACGACAGCGAGCTGGACGAGACGACCGTGCCGCACACGGGCCGACCCGGCGACCTCGCGCGGACGCACATCGTCACGACCAACCCCGACAACACGCATGAGTTCATCAAGCCGAAGCGGCTGGACGGCAACGGCGACCCGATCTTCGACGGCAACTTCTCCGACTCGGACAGCAGCGGCATCGGCATGGTCGACCAGTACATCGGCTTCGCGTGGGACACCGAGCTGACGCTCAACGAGCTGTACCCGGAGAAGACCGCCGACGATATCCAGACGCAGCAGCTCACGATCTTCCACTTCGAGTCGACCGACTACCTGCTGACGTGGACCCCGTTCCCGAACGTGGATCCTGTCCTGAGCCTGTCCTTCCAGTCGCACCGCGTGGGGCTGGTGACGATTGGCGAGGCGTCCTTCGAGACGAAGTTCAAGACGGCCGACGTGATCCTCGATCCACGGGTGGGCGAGATCAAGATCAGCTCCGACACTCCCGGCCAGTTCGCGATCATGGCTCTGGAATACGTCTACGACAAGCAAGGAAGGGGGATTGGCTGATGGGACATGTTGTCAATCAACAAGGCGCCATCCAAGTGAGCCAGTCGGACTTCGGAACCTTCATGAACCGCAGCAGCAGCGGCCTTAGCGGCCCTCCCGCCGCCGGCGGCTTCGGCTTCCTCACGATGCTGCCGTTCTTCTTCCAGCTCCTCGGCACCGGCCTGAGCATCTTCAGTGCGATTCAGGAGCGGAAGCGGCGTGAGCGGATCGTCGCGCTGTCCGACGAGCGGATCAATCTGGAGATCAAGGCCGCCGAGTTCGAGGAGATCGAGATCGTGGAGCAGGAGGCCTTCGTGGTGCAGCTCGAACACCAGCAGGTGTTCAACAAGGACAACCCGATCGGCCTGTCGTGGACCGAGGCAGCTTTGGCCGGGCTCGGCCAGCGACTCGATCGGCGGCAGAACCACGCGCGTCGCCTGGAGGACTTCAAGAGGGCGAAGCGGTTCGAGGCGCAGGACATCCGCGAAGGCAACACCATCAGCAGCACGGCCCTGTTCACCCAGACGCTGTCCGATTCAGCGACCGCTCTCGTACAGGGCTTCACTCTCCAACAGCAGATCAGGAGCCTGATGGCGGCCGGCGATCTTCAGGGAGTGCAGGGGAAGCTCTTTGAGCAGCAGTTGTTGCAGGGCGACGCCGCGCTCGAGAACGCGGCACTCCAGCGGACGCTGTACCAGAAGCAGGTCGAGGAGATCAACAACCGGCTGGGCAGGGCAGACGACCCGAGCCTGCTGATCGGACTCCCTGAGAAGGCACGAGCGGGACTCTCGCCACCTCAAGCCACCTTCAGATCCGCTGCCAGTCCCGCCGAACTCGGCCAGTTCTTCGCCGCCGGCAAACAAAGTGGCCGAGGCAACCTCACAGGACGCATCAGTGACTTCATGCGGCAGCAGAACCGCTTGGCGAGAATAAGGCCATGACGCAGCTACCCACGGTCGTCGTACAGCCGCCCGAAGAGTTCGGGAAGATCACCAACTCCCTCTTCAGAGGCATCAGCGGAATCCTTGCCTCTGCCCAGCAAGACGTGCAGCGGGAGGGCGCCGTTACGCAGGCCCAGCATGACATCGCGCTGGCCCAGCAGCGGACCCTTGAGATTGAGGCCAAGGTCGATGTGATGCGTCAGCGGCTGGCGAACAAGGACATGGAGATCAAGTACCGCGAGACGATCGAGCTTGAGCGCATGGGGCTCATCAAGCTACTCGCTGACTCCACGCCCGAACAGGCCACAGCCATCCTCCGCAAGTACAGGTTCGCCTCCAAGGAGAACCAGAGCAAGGTGATGGCGCAGCACGGCCGGACGCTCTCCGGCATTGACATCAGGGACGCCCACCAGACGATCATCGAGTTCTTCTCGCGAGGCGACGCAGACCCGAAGCAGATCACAGCCGAAGGCCTGATGGACGCCGCGCTCGAGAAGCGCGGTGGGCTGCCGCCAGAAGCGAAGCTCGCCTACCAAGCCAACTTCATCGGGCAGGTTCGGAGCATGATCATCGGCCAGATCACCGCCAGTGCCAACAACCGGCAGGCGGCGGCGGTCAAAGCGGCCGTTCGCGACCGCGCCGGCGCCTTGGAGGAGTACCTGCTCGATGCCGGGACGTGGGACGCTGCCGTTGAGATGGACAAGACCCTGCAAGGCTTCGACAACCTCCCCCGCGCCGAGCGTGACTTCTCCAACGCCGTTGGGCAGGCATTCGTTGACGTGCTGTCGCAGTTCGAGGGTCGCTACGACGAGCTACAGGCTTTGTGGGAGGGCCTGCCGGACGACATCAGGAAGTTCCTGCCGGAGTTCAGAGACAATGTGGGTGGCATCATCCGGCAGGCCCAAGCGGCTTCTATTCGGAGGAGGGACAACGCCGAGGCGGCGCAGCTCACGACCGATCTACGCCATCTCGATCAGGAGCGCACGCTCGGTGCGTCCTTTACCGCCCGCTTCTTGCTCCAGAATGCGAATCCGAGAGTCGCAAGCAGAGAAGGTATCCGCAGTCAGGTCCGACTGATCGAAGCACACGTCAAGGACGATCGGATGCTCCTCGAAGCCGGCGTCACGGAAGAGTCGGTCAAAGGCGCTCGGAATCTCCAGAAGAACTTCCGCGCGGTGTACAACGCCGTGGAGAGCGTCCCGACCCTGCGTGAGATCGCGAGCAAGCTTGGCAGGAACGAAGCCCTGAATCGGGTGGCCGGCACCGACTGGGCATTCGTTGCCGAGGCGATCGTCTGGGCCGACGACGACGCGCATGCCATGCGGATCGCGAAGATGTTTGACAACGTGAACATTCGCCGGCAGATCGGAACGTGGTCGAAGGCCGCTTCGGTGATTGTGACAGAGGCCATGGATCAGGGTGACCTTGGAGCCGGCATCGACCTTCCGGGTATCCCCGATCCCGACCTGAAGGGGAACTACACCTCCTTCCTGAAGCTGAAGCGCGACATAGTTCTCGGCGCGGCCGAGGAGAGGTCCGACCCGAACGCCGAGGGGAGGTCGTTGGAGGACATGATCGAAGCCGTCCATGAAGCCGAGGTGAACAAGATCTTCCGTTCGCATTCGAGCATCAACAGACTGGCGATCCCCTCCAAGCTGACCGGCATCGCGCCGGGGGGCACTGTCGACGATAACCATCCGTTCATGGACATGTTGGGCTCCTTGAAGGCGACCTCTGACCTTAGAGGCGGTACGGACCCCGCACTGCTCCAGATGTTCACGCATGTGGACGGCTTCACCTACGTTCCGGCGGTCGGCAGTGATAACGGAGGCGCGTTCGGGAAGTGGGATCCAGAGAAGAAGGAACGCGGCAGGGAGGTGTGGGCGGCCGACAACCCGCTACTGTTCGCCGCGCTCCTCCACCAGCTCCAACAGGAGTACCCGGACGCGCTGCGAATGGAGAACTCGGACTTCGCGTGGAACAGAAGCATGCCATCCCGGTACATCGGGACCGTCGATGACAAGCTGTTCCCCGGCGCCCAAGCCCGTGGCTACTGGCACGGCCACCTGAAGCCGATCTTCAACCGGCTTTACATCCAAGAGACTGGTCAGCACCCACCCGACTTCGACCACCCGCCCAGCGAAGACCCCGACGCTCAAGAGATGGATCACGCTGTCTTTGCAGAAGGCAGTCGGGTCTACAACCTCATGCTCGGGCGCTGGCTGCCACGGCTTGGATACCAGGCGACGATGTTCGACCCCACCATCCCTCGCCTGATAACTCCGAAGCAGACGAAGACGGCGCAGAAGAAGGAGCCGGATGCCTGATCCTCTGACAGAACCTCTGGATCCTCTGGAACAGGCAGAGCTGGATCGGCTCGACTTCGGCAGCGGTCCCGTCAACGACCCCGGGGACTTCGTGTCGCCGGAGATCGTGGAACCGCCGAAGCTGCCCGAACCGTTTGCGGTGCTGCGCGATCCACCCAGCGGCTCCGGCTCACTGGGGATTCCCTCCGGCATCACCCAAGCCTTCCGCGCGCTGAGGGGTGGCTTCGTTGAGCCTCCCCCGATGATCACGATCGACCGCGCGGCCGCGATCACGCATTCCCGCCACCCGGACTTGGTCGTGGACAAAATCAAGACCCTGCAAACGAACCGGGGCTGGACCGACGAGTTCGTCAACGGCTTCATAAGCCTGAGCGACGACGAGCAACGTGTGGCGATGGGCAACCTGATCACCAGCGACCCCCGCATCGAGTCGCTCAGTCAGTGGTGGGAGCGGGTCACCGGCGACCGGGGTGCGCTACAGGTGGCGGTCGAGGACTTCATCCCTTACGTCAGCGACCTCTTCAACAAGAGTCAGGTCGAAGCGCTCCTGCTCGCGGGCGAGCGGTACGAGCATGGCACCGACGATCAGCTCGACCGGCTCCTGCTCACGGCCTTCATCATTGACGGCCACCAGCAGAACGCGAACTTCGGAGTGCAGGGCGCGAAGATCCTCTACAGCTCAGTGCCCCTGATGCTGGACTTCTTGGTGACAAAGAAGCCGTTCGCCCTCGGTCGGGCGGCTGGCCGGAAGTCGATGGAACGAGTCCTCAAGGGGCTCACGGGCAAGATGCGGATTCCGTTGACGAACATCAGCTTGAAGTCGGGCTTCGTGACGCTCGGCGGGGTTGCCGCCGGTGCTGCCATTCAGTTGCCGGCGGCCGACATCATCGGCATCAAGGTGAATGCGCTCCACCGGATGCTGCCGGGCTTCACAGTCGACCAAGCGGGCGCGTTGCTTCTCGACTTCGACTCTGCCGACGACGAGTTCGAGGCGCTGTGGGGCGCGGCGATCGACGGCTACATCGAGTACTTCTCTGAGCGGACGGGTCCGCTGCTCGGCGTCGGCGCAGGCATGATGACTCGCGCGGCGGCGAAGTTCGGACTGAAGTCTGCGATGGTGAACTCGTTTGTCCGCAAGCTCGGCAGGGCGGGCGGCGGCGCCGGGCCGCAGCGGTTCCGCGACGCCATGGCTGACGCGGGCTTCAACGGCATTGCCGGCGAGATCTTCGAGGAGCGGTTCGGTGACATCCTCCGGCTCGCCACCGGCGAGGTCACATGGGCCGAGCTGATCGAGCGGAGCAGCGACTGGCGCAACTGGGCGGCCGAGGCACTGGCCTTCTCGATCCCGGTGGTCGGTGGCATGGGGATTACCGCAGGAGCGAGCGTCGGGGCGCAAGCGATCGCGGGCGGTGCTGCCCTCATCCACGAAGCGGGCCTCGCGAAGGCGAACAAGCCGGGCGGCAGGTTCGACGTGGCTCGTCAAGACCTCCAGTCGATCGTCACTGCCGGCGGCCGGCGCGGTGACGTGCTGGTGGACGCGACGCAGCTACAGGAGCGGGCTCAGGCGATTGCCGAGAGTGGCCGCGACCCGGCCGATGTCATCGAGCGGGAGTTCCTGCTCGAGCGAGGCGGCCCGAACACCCTCGAAGAGCAGCAGTTCCTCGACCTGACCGACCCCATGAAGCCTGCATCGGGCGAGTTGTCACACGACGAGGTGGCGGCGCGGCCCAGAGAGGAGCGGGAGGAGGAGGCCCAGAAGCTCCAAGACATCATCCAGACGCAGTCGTTCAACGGCAAGCCTCTGGCACTCAACGACCCGAAGATCGCGCAGGCCCGCCGGATGCTGTCCTCCCTGATGCGGATCGCACGGCAGGAGGGTGAGATCACATTCGCTCTGCCGCAGGAGCCGGTGGTCCCGCAACCCGACAACGCTCTCCAGGTGGTGGGGGATGAGGCACCGCAGGGCGAGGAGGCACTGCGCCGTGATGCCGCACAGCAGGGCGAGGCCGAGATTGTTGAGGTCGGCGGTGGTACACTGGAGAGCGATGCCGACAGAGACGCCAGAGAAGCCAGAGACGCCAGATCCGACATCGGAGCAGGACGCCCGAGCGATCAGGAACCATCTGGCCGGACTACCCGGCTCGTTCGTCTCACCCGCGAAGACCGGAGTGCAGAAGGACTCTTCGTCCGATTCTCTGCAACCGGACCCGCAGCAGGACGAGAACGCGCCCGAATAATCAAAGACGGCGTTGTTGACCTCGCCCAAGCGGGGATCAATCTGTACCGCTCTGGTCGGCGCGGTGAGTTCGTCGTGCTGTCTCAGACGAACTTCTTGAGTGTCATCGAGGGCAACTTCAACCTGCTGTCGAAGCGCCACCCCGATTGGGCGGCGGTTCGCGCCGAGATGCGGGAGCGGACTGGCGGGGAGTTTGACTACGGGGTGTTCATCGCGGTTGCCAAGGAGCATGGCTTCGAGGGGTACATCGAGACTGAAGAGGGCCAGCCTACTGAGGGGTTCGTCACACTGTGGCGTGACATCGCGCCTGAAGAGATCATCTCGACCGAGAAGCTGACGCCGGAACGGAAGCGGGAGTTGCTCGCCGGCGCCCCCCTGATCGAGAGCGATGAGGAACGAGAAGCCGACGCCCAAGCCCGACTCGATGAAGACCACCAGATCACCGGCAACATCACCGAGTTCTTCGCCACCTTCTTCTCATTCAACCAGCTCTTCGCGCTCAGTGCCATCACAGAGAACCCGGAGTACAAGAACGCCGACTCGCAGGAGGGCCGCATCCTTCGAGCCCGTGCGTTCCTGATCACACGCGGACACGACAGCAGGATGGAGGTGGTGGAGCCGGAGGCTGGTTCGGCCAATGCGCTGCTGGCGGAGGGCATGGCGAAGCTCGGCGTCACGCTGGAGTTCGTCACGGGTGCCAAGGGCATGCTCGGCATGCACGACCCGGTGTCGCAATCGATCCTGATCAGCATCGATGAGAGCAGCGAAGCGGCCATCCGGCAGACGTTCACCCATGAGTGGGTCCACTTCCTGAAGTCCACGCGACGGCAGGCGTGGATCAGGTTCCACCAGCGGATCGTGGCGGTCGACTCCAACGGACTCCAGCTCGCCGGGCTCGACTACTACAAGCGACTGCATCCGGGGAAGGTGGACTGGGCGAAGTTCATGCTCTGGTTCGCGACGCCGCTCGGACAGAACGAGGCGGTGTCGGTGTACGTCGACCAGCGGATGGAGACGACCGGCTTCTACGACCAGATCCTGAACCGCGACATGCGCACGTTCGAGCTGTACCGCGAGAAGATCTTCGATCTGATCGATGCGGTCGGCAAGGATCACCCCGACGTGGAGGTGATGATCGCGATCAAGGAGCTGGCCGACAGCTTCTTCGAGCAGACTCAGGCCGAGAACGAGATGATGGCGATTCTGGACGAGATCCCGAACTTCGACCTGCGCGGGCCGGAGCCACACTCGGAGATCCTCGCCGCCGGCATGCGGTCCATCCGGTCGATGACCCGCAAGCAGTTCGAGGAGTCCGGCCTCATCGCCAAGCCGTGGGTGGATGTCGATCTGATCCAGACCGGGCCGACCAACGCGGAGATCACCAAGCAGTTCAAGACGACCAAGGATGGCACCGAGGGCATGCTGGTGTTGAGCGACGGGCGGATCATTGACCGGGCCAACACGAAGCGGTCGCCCAAGTCCACGCGCCCGGGCCAGCAATTCACGATGCACAGCACGCTGGTGGGCAGGTTCGGCTTCGACACTCTCAGCTTCAAAGAGACGGGGGTCATCGACTTCCTGCGGGCCACCGGAGCAGTGCGGATCCAGCCCTCCTTTGTGACCCACGCGGGAGGTCGGACGATCGGCGTCCAGTTCGCCGCCGTACCGAGCGACGCTGCGCGACGGGCACTGGTGAACCTCGCGAAGGAGTTCACGACGGTGTTGTGGGAGGTGGTCCCACCCATGAGCAAGGTCACGCATGGGCATGGCGTCGGCCAACGTGGCATGGCAGATGGCCTGCGCGCCGCTGCCAAGATGATCGATACACCGGAGGGTGCGATCACCCACCGGGATGCGAAGAACGACGAGGCCCTCGCGATCTACTGGGCCACCGAGATGCGGAAGGCGATCGAGGGTGGGCGAACTGCCTCGAAGAAGGTGATCCGCGTCAGCGAGAAGCTGACCAAGGCCGACGACATCATCGCGTCACGCGCCCTGATCAAGAAGCAGTTCGAGGGCGAGGACAACATCGTCTCTCCCCTGGTGATCCTGATGACCGGGCGGGAAGAGTTGGACATGACCGCGACGGGACACCGTGGTCTGTTCAAGGGCGCCGACATCGCTCGAGCGCTGGACAAGCGGGCTCGCAAGCTCGGCCACGTCATCAAGTACAACGCCAAGGGCAAGCGGTCGTACACGGGCAAACAGCGAGAGCGGATCGTCCAGAGCCTGATGGAAGAGATCCGACTGGGCTTCGCCTCCGGCATTTACAACGGCTCCGGGTGGTACGACAAGTCGATCAAGGAGATGATCCACTGGGCGGCAGCGGACTTCCCTGAGCTGGAGGTCAGCCAGTCACACGCCGCCATCTTCAAGCTGCTGATCGCGATCACCTCCAACGGCAACGTCGTCCGCAGGAACTACCAAGCCGCCAAGAGGATCTACGGGAAGTGGAGCGAGACGGCAGACAAGATCACGATCACGCACAAGGGCAAGCAGGTCGAGGCCCCGGAGTGGGGCACCGGCTCCTTCCCGACCGTCAACCACGAACCGTCTGACGTGGACAAGGATCTCATCCCGCTCACCCGGCGCACGAAGGTGATGCGAGGCTCCCTGCCGTTGCAGGATCACGAACTGAACGGCTTCCTGTGGTCAAGACGGGGCTGGCCGATGCGAGCCGAGATGCACAGGCTCAACGAATGGATGGAGCTGGACAAGTTCAAGGACGGCAGCGGTACGCCGGCGCCGTTCATCGCATGGCTGCTTGAGAAGCAGTCGGTCGGTGAGCTGCGGCAGGATCCGCTCATCGGCAAGAAGCATGCGGTGTCCGATGAGGCCATCACACTGGTCAACAGACGGGCGATCTACCTCGGCCCCAAGCTCGGTGCGTTCTTCCAGAACATGATGGGCATCCACGACCTGCTCACCATGGACGTGTGGTTCGCCCGGATGTGGAACCGGCTGACCGGGACGCTGATGCTGACGCCGGCACAGAAGAAGAAGGCCCTGCCCAAGGCGCACGGCCGGATCAGGGAGCTGGGCGAGGATCTGTTCAACGAGGAGCCCACGCAGTTCGCGTGGAAGGACGTGGTTGCCAGCGAGAATACCGCCATCCAGTGGGCGATCAGGGCAGACCAGCAGATCCAGTCACGCAATGGTCAGGACGTGGACCCGGATCTGAAGAAGGCCGTCGAGTCCATGAAGAATGCTAACGAGGGCGTGATCGCCAGCCCCGGCACAGGTGCCGAGCGGGCGGCGATCCGCGATGTGTTCAAGGAGGTGCGGGAGAGGCTCAAGGACTACGGCCGCGAACACAACGTGCCGCAGCTCCGCAACCTCCAGATGTCGGACATTCAGGCGATCCTCTGGTACAATGAGCAGTCGTTCTGGAACGCATTCGGAGTCTCCAAGGCTCAGACAGCGAGTGAGGATTATGGCACAGCCGCGAAGCGAGACGTTCAGGAATCCGACGCCGCCAGAGGACGCACTGATGCTGAGACAGCAATCTTTGTCGGCGGGGGACGAATCGATGGACGAGGAAGACGAGCGCTCGAGGGTGGACGAGGTGATCAAGCCAGCGAGCTGGATGAAGCCGTTGAAGATGGAATCGTCGGAGCCCTCCGACGACGCGACGGCGGCATCGACATCGAACTCACCGCCGCCCGCCAGCGGCTGATCGACGCCGGGTACTCATCCCAAGATGCCGGCGAGCTGGTGACGCAAGCCGTCATCAACGTCAGCGAGACAAACACCAGGAAGATCAGTGTCTCCATCGAGGCGCTCGAGGCGCTGCCGGTCAAGAGCCTGTCCGCTGGGATGGCCCTGCTCTCTGGTCGCCAGCCGGTGACCGGGAAGCAGCAGGCCCTGTTCGTTGATCCGCCTGTAGCGCGAACGCAGCGCAAACGTAGCGCACCCGGTGCCAAGATGAGCCCTGAGGAGGCCAAGCACCTCCGTAGGACGCTCCGCTCCGAGGAGAAGGGTCGGAAGGCGGGCAAGATCCAAGGCGTTCAGGCGGCCACACAGCGGGTCGTGGGCATCGTCGAGAGCATCTTCGGCAAGGAGTCGGGCAAGGCGTCGGCCAACGAGGTCGCTGCCATGAACCGCGCGCTCAAGGCTCGGACCCCTGAGCAAGCCACGCTGGCCGCCGTCGCCCTGATCCGCTCGCAGGCCCAGATCGAGAGGGCTCGGCTCATGGCGTCCGAGAAGGCTCGCCGGGATGCGGTGCGCGCCGCCGGTCGGCAGGAGACGCTGGCCGCCACGCAGAAGGAGAGGAACAAGGCCGAGGATCTCCAGTTCATCAAGGACACGATGCTGCGGGTGATCCAGACCAGCGGCCTGCCCAAGAACATGGTCGGCACGTTCAACCGTGATCTGGTCGAGGCGTCCACTCGTCAGGCGATCGGCCGGGCCCTGAAGAAGATCGACCGGCTGGGGGCTCAGGTCCGGTTCAACGACGCCGTCGAGAAGTATCACAAGGCGGTGCGAGCGGCAGACAAGGCCGCCCACACGGTGTTCAAGGAAGAGGACCGTGCGCAGGTCCGGCAGTGGCGGCAGACTGCGGAGCCGGCGCTGTTCCTGCCCAAGGCCAGTGGCGAGTTCGGCCGGCGCAAGCGGGCGTTCGACGACCCGGAGGGCTACGACAACGCGGCGTCGGTCGCCAGCCTGACGGCCGAGTTCATCCAAGAGCGTGTCACCGACCGCCGCGCCGAGAAGCGCGCGGCGAGCAAGGACAAGAAGGACACCAAGGACTCAGACGTGGGTCTGATCATGTCCCACCTCGGCTGGGATCCGAAGACCCAGACGTTCAAGAAGGAGGTCAGGCAGAAGCGGAAGGAGACGCAGTTCGCGGATCGTGAGAGGTCATGGTCGAGGCGGGTCGCAGCGGGGGAGCTGTACAAGGACGTTGAGTCAGCGACCCGCAGGGCCGAGCGCAGGGGCAAGGGCGACGGTGTCCTGACCCGCCTGATCTCCAGGCGGATGAAGGAACAGGAGGAGGAGTACAACTCCGACCTGCGTGACGAGACGGCACTGCTTGAGAAGTTCGTGCAGGAGGCTGGGTTCCGCAACCTGAGCTTTGCCTTCCAGCAGTTGATGGGGACGTTCGGCAAGACCTCGACCACGTTCGTGGATGTCACCCTTCAGGGCAGGACGTTCCAGATCCCGCTGGACGAGGCGTTGCAGTTCCTCGCGCTGGACACCGACACGCTGGCGAAGATCGCCAAGGGCCGTGCGATCAAGCTGCGGAACATGGGCCAGCGTCTGAAGCTGGTGATCACCATGGAGGAGGTCGAGGCGATCAAAGCCGACCTCGAGCCGAAGTACGGCGACCTCGTCAGGGCGATCAAGGCCCGGCTGGAGACGAGCATTCGACCCCGGCTCTTCGAGGTGCTGATGCGACTCAAGGGCGCCGAGCCCACGACGATCCCCGGCTACTTCCCGACCGCCGTTGACCGAGCTGCGACCGACAGCGCCGGCCTCGCCAAGGCGTACCGCGAGGGCGGGTTCAGCGCGATCCGGCAGGCGTTCTTGGAGAACATGGGCTTCACCAAGGAGCGTGAGGAGGACGCCAGCGCGCCGTTCGTGTTGAACGGGCTGCTCGCCAGTTACATCTCTCACATCGATCAGGCCCTGAAGATCATCCACATGGCCGAGGCCACCCGTGACGCCTCGATGGTGCTGCTCGACCAGAACGTGGCCGACGCCATCAACCGCACCAGCGGCAAGAAGCTGTACACGACACTCCAGACGATGCTCATCGAGAGCAGCCTCGTCCAGCGTGACACGATCCCCGGCGGCACGAACATGATGCAGGTGTGGAACTCTGGCGTGGCGACCAGCTACATCCTTCTCAACCCCGGCACCTATATCCGGCAGATGGGTGGCGTCTCGAAGCTCTGGAACGAGATGCCGACCAAGACGTTCGCCATGGGCATCGCCCGCATCCGGCCCGGCTCACTCAAGGAGATGAAGAACAACAGCGGCTTCTTCTACTCGAGGTACAGCGGCGACACCATGAGCCGCTACTCCCCGGTCGCCGGCAGCGGCCTTGATGGGCTCGACAACATCGCGATGACGCAGGGGCTGAAGGCGTTCCTCAACGCCGGCGTCCATGGTGACTTCAAGGGCCTCGGCAAGTCGTGGAACCGCATCCTCCGGTCCATCAAGTTCCTCGACTGGTTCGACGCCATCCCGGCCCGCATCGCATGGGAGGGCTACAAGTGGGAGGGCGAGCAGAAGGGGCTCAAGGACAAGGAGCTGATGAAGTACACCTCCCTCCGCGCAGGCTTCGCCGTGCGGAACAGCCAGAACACCAGCTCGCCGCTCGACGCCGGCGCGGTTGTGATGAACACACGGGAGTCGTTCTGGAGGTACTTCTTCCTGTTCACGACCGACCCGATGAAGTCCTACAACCAGATCTATCAGGCGTACCACACCTCACCAGCGAAGGCAGCCAAGGCGTCGATGGGCGTGTTGGGCAACATCATCTGGTCGGCCTACGCCACCAACTTCATCCTCGAAGTAGGCTCCGAGCTGCTCGGTACGTTGATCGCGCAAGCATTCGGAGACGATCCGAACGAGCGGCTGCGGAAGGAGCGTCTCCTGAAGGCGTTCTACAGGGCGAACTGGCGGGCGATCGAAGACACGTTCGGCATGTTCCCTGCGGTCGGTGATGCGGCCGTGGGCTTGGTCAGGGCCACGCGAGGAGGGTTCCAGCGAGGCAGCATCATGGAGCCGATCGTCTTCGAGGCGATCAACGACATGGCTCGCGACACGATGGCCGAGATCGCGAAGATGTTCGAGGCGTTGAGCGAAGATGAGTACGAAGAGTTCGCGCTGCACATGGGACTGACGATGTACGAGCTGTCCACTGGCGCACTCAAGCTGGTTGGTGACCCCACGCTCATGCCGTACTATCGAGCGAGAAGAGTCTTGGAGCCGGCGCAGGACATCCTGCCTGATCCAGTGAGAGAGTTCATGTTCGGAGAACCCACGACTGCACCCGTAGGGGACATCTAATGGCGATCACACAGAATCTACTCAACGGTGACGGGACAGCGGGACCGTTCCAGTTCACCTTCGAGCTGGCCGGCAGCTTCTCGGCGGTGCAGGTGGACGTGGTGAACCCCGTCGATGGTGTGTTCACCCGGCAGCTCGAAGGCACCGACTACTCGATCGTCCGCTCGACCAAGCTGGTGACGTTCCTCGCCGGCTCGTTCCCGGCCGTCGACATCGGCAACATCCTGATCAAGCGGTTCACCACCCGCACACGCCAGATCGACTACGTCTCAGGCACCACGCTCTCCGAGCGGAACCTCGACAACGACACCAACCGTCTGACCATGATTGACCAGGAGATCGAGAACTCCGTCATCGATGCACTGACTCGCAACGATGCGAGGACGGCGTGGGATGGCGAGGGCCTGCCAAGCGAGAACTGCTTGCCGGCAGTCTCAGTCACGGGCTGGGTGACGCTCGGTCAGCTCAACGCCCTGTTGGCCGACGTGCAGATCGCCCAGCTCACCGACCCCACGGTCCTGACGTTCACGGCCAACGGTACGTCCACCGAGTTCCTGATGTCCGGTGCGATCGGCCTCAAGACCGCCATGCCGACCGTCTGGATCAACGCTGTGATCCAGCGTTCAGACAGCGGCGACTACGAGATCCTGAACGAAGAGGACTCCGATTACCCGTCCTTCGGTGACGGCAACGATGTGCTGTCGTTCACGCTCCCGCCGCCCAACAACGCGATCATCCACGTCCGCATCTTCACCGGCACGGTACTGGGCGTCCTGCCCGATGCGTTCATCAACGACCCCGACCAGCTTGCCGACAACGTCATCAACGAGGGGCATATCCAAGTCTCCACCGGCGACGCCGGCCGGATCATGGTGTTCGACGCCTTGGGCGAACCCACTCTGCCGGTGGCTGGGCTCCAGCACCTGATCAACTCGTCGCAGACTCTGCCGGCCGACGCGCTGACGGCGCTGGTCAACGTCACCACGGGCCTCTCACTCGACCTGTTCGCCCGGCTGGTGGGCGGCGACGTTCCCATGAACCTCCAGAAGATCACCCTCCTCGGTGAGCCTTCCATCGGCACTGACGCAGCGACCAAGGCCTACGTCGACGGTGTGACGTTCCAAGTGTCGAGGGGTGTGGTTCTCGAAGACGACTTCCCGACCGCACTGGGCGAGGAGGTCGTGATCACGCCCGGCTTCGCGCCGGACTTCTTCGTGGTGATGGCACACCAGACTGACCATGCACCGCGCCCCAACTGGGGCGTGAACCTGTGGCTGCGTGGCGGCCTCACTGATGCGAAGCAGACGTGGGCCGGTCGGTTCAACGATGCTGGTGAGCTGCGAGACATTCACGCCAACTTCAGCTTCGAGATTCGCACAGCCGGTGCCACGATGGTCGTGAAGAACACCTTCGACAGTGCTGCGGCGAACGACGACGGTAACCCCACGATGACCGACCTCATCTGGTTCGCAATCAAGATCTGATCGGAAGGTAACTCATGACACACGGTCGCGAAGACATGGTCAACATGGGGATGAGTGCTGATGCTCGGACGTTCAGCATCCAAACTCAGATCGAACAGCCGGTTGATGGGCTGGTCGTCAGTGTCGACGACAAGGCCGACTTCCCGTACACGGTCGAGAGGATCCACTACCGCATCGACGCGGGTTCCTGTGACATGATCCCGGCGATCGACGGCGTCCCGATCGACACGACAGAGTCCGACAGCTCCGGTCTGATCACGGTCGACAGCCCCACGGGGTCCGACGCCTTCACCGACACGTCGCTCGACCTCGTCCCCGAAGGCGGTGCCCTGCTCATGACACTCAGCAACACCGACTCGGCTGCGGCCAACCTGCGGGTGAAGTTCACCTGCCGCCGCGACCTGACCAACGTCGACAGATCGGATGACGTATGACCCACCAGCGAGTCATCTTCATCCCTGCGCCGCCGCCTCCACCTCCACCGCCAACGGTGTGTACCCGCATCAAGACGAACCAGCATGCTCAGGTCGGGCTCGCGCAGGAGCCGCTGACGCCGGATGAGCCCGGCATCGGCACATGGCTGGGCGCCGTGTCCGGCGCGACCGGCATCCATCAGGCTTACTTCTACGAGGATCTGGGTGACGACATCGAGCAGCAGTACATCATCATGGCGACCGTCGAGAACGGCCCGTTTGAAGCCAACGAGGATCTCACGGGGACACTTCTCTGATGGCTGATGTCGTTGTAGCAACCGCGTTTGATCAGAAGGAGGTTGGCACTCACCGCATGGTGACGATCAGTGCCACGCGGGCGATATTCATCTACAAGTCGGGCGGTGGTGCCGGTGACATTGTCAAGTCCGAGACGCTCAACGGCGGTGCGAGCTGGGCTGCCGGCAGCGTCATCGATGGCACTGGCGACTTCCATGAGAACATAGCCGTGTGGTACTCCAGGTGGACGAGGCTGAACACCGACGAGAAGATCCACATCGTCACTACGAACCAAGGCTCCGGCGACGGCATGTGGTATCACCGTCTGGATGTCTCCGGCGCTACCTCGGTGGACGTGTCGCATGTGGAGGTTGAGTTCCCGCCGGTGCAGACGCACAACGCGATGGTCGACAACCTCCACATCTGCCAGCTTCCCAGCGGCCAGCTCTGGATCATGCACTTCGCGCGTGGTGGGGCGGGTAAGTTCTTCCGCCTCTGGTCTTCGGACGACGACGGCGTGACATGGGATCTGATCGTGAACGAGTCAGGTACGAGCTGGACGATCGGATCGCACGATCCCGACGCGATCCTTCAGATCCGCATGGTCGCCGGACCCGGCGCGTTCGAGGACTTGGTCCCGTGGTTCATCTTCTACACGCCGGGCACCGAGAACGCGGTGTGGGCGGCGATCTACTTCAACAACCAATGGTTCGCATGGACGATCGCGAGCGCCGCTGCCGGTGACGGGGATATCGACAGCACCAGCAACCGCCCCATCATCAGCGCGGTGCATCGGCACACTGACGGCCTGCTCTACATCACGTTCTTCCAAGACAACACCCCCGCACAGAACGCGCTGCAATGCTGGACGGTCAACGAGATCCTTCAGGCGGGCATTCGCAAGACTGACGTGCTGGCGAACCCGATCACCGACACCGCGCTCGGCTGCGTGATGTGCATCGACCAGAGCCTCGGCAGCATTCTGGTCGCCTACCTGCGTGGCCCCAGCGTCGACAGCATGAAGGCGTACTACAAGATCTCCCGCAACGGTGGGCAGACGTGGTCGGCCGAGACGGCGATGACCGAGGGCGGCAACCTTGATGTCGATATCGTGGACGGTCCTCCGAGTACGCCCGGCATCGACAAGGGCAGGTTCCAAGTGGTGACGTGGAACGACGATAATCAGGAGTACCTCAGCTCGAACTTGAACAACCTGCCCATCGGTGGGTACACGGTTCACCAAGACGGGCCGGGCGGCGAGGTGGTGGACTGTCAGACGGGGGTGCAGGAGTCGGCAGGCGGGGCGGCTGATCCACTCGCGCCGCTGCGGCGAGGCTACGGTGACTACCAAGGCACGAAGAAGTCGATCTGGCTCGACCTCGGTTCGTCGAAGCGTGGCTCATTCGTCGCCGGTGAGCTGTTGATCGGAGTGAAGTCCGGTGCGACCGCGACCTTCATCTCTTGGAACGAAGACCTCAACCGCATCCTGCTCGGCAACATCAAGCGGGGCCACAAGATCCACAGCAACACGCCCTTCCTGCCCGGCGAGACGATCCAGTCGCTCGACGGCTCCAAGGATGTCACCATGGCTACAAGGCCGGCGGCGGGAGGCGAGACTTCCACCGACTTCCAAGACACCACATGAGCAACCGCTTCTCCTCGGTCGAGGAGGCCCGCACCTACGTCTCCCAGAACTTCCGGCGCATGGTGGCACACGGCGCGGCACTGCGTGGCTACCCGGACGTGCCGGACCACCACTGGTACATGGCCGACTTCCTCGAAGGGACGAGGCCGCAGTGGATCAAGCGGGCGAAGATCATCCTCGGCGGCAGGTTCCTCGCAAAGACGTGGCTGGGCGCCCGGCAGTATGTGAAGTGGCGTCTCATCCGCTGCCCGTGGATGCAGATCATCGTCCACTCTTCGAACGACAAGATGGCCGGGCGGTTCGTCGGCGCGATGAAGCAGGAGATGCGTGAGGATGTCCTGACGAGGGACTGGATCCCTGCCACCCACACGTCCGACTACGAGTTCACGCTCAACGGCATCGTCCATGAGCAGGGCAGCTCGATCGTGGCGGCCGGCATCAAGACCTCGATGACAGGCGCTCGAGCTGACGTGTACATCTTCGACGACCCGGAGCCGGACACCGAGCCGGAGGCGTTCCACGACCGCATCCTCGAAGCGTTCGGTGAGGCTGGCGACATCCTGCACAGCCCGCAGCGTCACCTGCACCACATGGTGGGGCCGGACGGCGAGCCCCTGACCGTGCTGCCGACCGCCGAGAAGACCCAGCTCATCGTGCTTGGCCAGCCGCACTGCGTCACGTCCGCGTACATCCCCCGTCCTGAGGACTTTGAGGAGGACGCCGAAGGACACCCCCTGATCGACGCTGCCTGCATACGGATCCCTACGACCATCAGGGGCAAGCCTCTGGACTCTCTGGAGGCGTGGCGGTGGCGGGGCATGGCCGAGCAGAAGCACCGGAACTTCGAGGAGGGCCGGGCGGCCTACCCGTCCGAGGTCAAGAGGACGATGCCCACCAGCCGGTGGGAGTTGCAGCACCAGATCAACACCGACTTCATGATCACCTCCGGCCCGGTCCTGCGGATCAGGGAGATCGAGAACCTCGTTGTCCGGCCGACACGCTGCATCCTGGTGATCGACCCCGCCGACTCCGAGGAGGGGTGCGAGTGGGGCATCACCGTCGTCGGCATGCACAACCACAAGGTTCACATCAGCTACCTCTCCGGCGAGCAGGGTGAGGCCTACGAGGGCGACGACTGGGAGTCCATGGCGTCCAGCGTGTGGCGCCGGATCTTCGACACCGCTGCCGAGCTGGGGTGCCGGGAGGTTCACATCGAGAAGAACCTCAAGGCCTGCATCTCTGCCTGCCGGCGGTACGTCACCAAGCAGAAGGCCATGGGTCTGCTCAAGGGCATCGTCGTCGTGGAGTTCCACGCGGTCGGGAACAAGAAGCGTCGCATCCCTGAGGGCTTGGAGCCGATGATCAACAACGGCATGGTCAGCGCCCACCCCTCAGTCCTCGAAGACAAGGTCAACCGAAGGCAGATGGTGAAGCTCAGATGGGACAAACTGCCGAAGCCCAACGACCGCATCGACGTTCTCGCGCACGCCTTCGCTATCCTTGTGGAGGAGCCGGCGCTCTTCGCTCTCGGCGGCAGTGGACGGTCGTACCCCGACGCTGGCGACCGGGACCAGAGCAGTGGCTTCGGGCGGATCTCAGCGATTGGAACAAACGGCTTCCAGCGAGTCGCTGGATAAAGGAGCATACGATGCCGAAGGACAAAGTGATTCGACCTGTCAAGGCAGGTCGGATGCAGAAGACACGAACCAAGACGACGATCCTGAGTCAGCGAACGCGCACGTCTCAGAAGTCCCCCGGCACGACGCCATCCACGGCGAAGTTCGGGCGCAACCCCTGAAGGAGTACCCCATGAGTTCTGATCGACCACAGATGGCGAAGGTGTCTGCGCGCGGAACGCACACGCTGGTGAAGAAGGTCAGGTCGAAGACCTTCCACACCATTCCCAACCCGCACGTCTCGGCAGCGTCCAAGTCGTACACGAACAAGCCCGGTCCCAAGTCCCTGAGTCACGCCCAGCCGTCCGGTTAGATGGCGAGCCCGACCACTGACCAGATCAAGAGGCTGATCCGCAACGAGATCGCGCGGGCGGTGCGCATCATCCCGTCCGACTCGATCTTCGTGAAGGGCGGCGACCACCCGATGCAGCCATCGGTGATCACTGCGCCTGCAGGCGGCTTCGTGCAGGGTCCGGCCTCGTCCACCTTGTCTGCGATCGCCCTCTGGGACAACACGACTGGCGACCTGCTCAAAGACTCCAAACTGATCGTCCTCGACGGCGGTGGCATCATTGTGCTGTCCACGCCTGATGGCACACCGGCAGATGAACTCAGCCTTGAGCCGGGCGAATCGTCGTCTGGTGACGGCGCTGACCTCGACCTGCGTGGTGGTGATTCCGACATTGGTGCTGCTGGGGATGTCACGATCTCTGGCGGGTCGCAGCTTCCCGGTGCGACACCGACCGGCGGCAATATCGACCTGTTCGCAACCAATGCGAGATCAGGCAGCAGCCTGCCGGGCGGGATCATCAGGCTTCAGGGTGGGACCAACGACGACGGCAGCGGTCCTGCGTTCGTTCACATCCGGTCTTCCGACCTGAAGGTTGACGGCGACGTGTTCGCCAATGCGTTCATCGCCACGGCGTCGTCCATGACGTTCACCGCACCCTCTGGTCAGACGGTGGACACCATCGTCGATGTCACCACGGTGATGGAGGTCGCGGAGGCGCTGGTCACTGTCAACGTCGACCTCGACCTCGACGGCAACGACATCAACATGGGCGGGGGCAGCATCCTTGAGGCCGTGCTTATCTCTGGGCAGTCGATCTTGGCGATGGTCAGCGCCGCTGGCAACAACGCCATCTCGATCACGGGCGGCAGCAACAGCAGCGGCAACGGCAGTCCGATCGTCATCAGTGGTGGGGCCAGCACTGGCGGCGGCGGCGACGGTGGCAGCATCCTGCTCACTGTGGGAGGCGGCAACGGTGCGGGCACAGATGGCACGTTCGTCGTCACTGACGGCGGGGCGGTCGCGGCGATCAGGGTCACGGGCGCCTCGACCCCGGTCGTCGAGATCGGCCGGTCGCTGAACCCACTGTCCCACATCATCCTGCTGGACAACAACCGGATCGGGCCGGGCACCGGCACCAACCTCGTCTTCATCGACACCACATCAGCGGTCATCAAGGTCAACACTGACCTCTCCCTCACGATCACCGACGCGGGTATCGCGCTCCCGATCGGCAACCGCATCGACCTCGACGCCGACGACGACACCTCGATCAGGTGTTCGGGCGACGATATTCTGACCTTCGAGATCGGCGGTTCCGATCAGGTCGTGTTCAGCAGGAACACGATAACCGTGGGCTCGGACGGTGTGGACATCTACACGTTCAAGGGCGTCACGCGGGCGACCGGCGACTTGGGAGACATGGAGTTCGAGGGCGCGAACGCGACCTCGGCTGGTGACGGCCAGAGCTTCCGGTTCCACTGTGGGAATGCGGCTGCGACGGGCTCACATGACGGCGGTGGGTTCACCATTGACCTCGGCGCGTTGATCGGGATCAGCGGCGACGGCGGTGCGTTCACTGTCAACGCCGCAGCGGGTGGGACGTTGTTCACGGTGCTCGACAGTGGCACGGTGATCTTCGGAGGCGGGACCAACATCAACGCTGCTGGCACGTTGGACATGGACGGCCAGAACATCCTCGACATTGACAACATCCTCGTCCTCGACGGCGGGATCATCGGCTCTGGTGTCAACGACAACTTCATCATCAACGTCGGCACCGACATCACCTTCACGGTGAACAGCGTCAACTGCCTCGACATCACCCCCACGCTGCTCGACGGCAAGAGCGTCCTGCGGCTGGTGAACTTCGCCGGTCGCCGGGAGAACCGCCAGTGGGGCTTCCCCAGCGCCAACACAGCCACGAACCGCAGTCTGGAGGGGCTGACGAGATCCAACCACGGCAACGGTGGCGTATTCACGCCGAACCGTCCCGGCTCCATCGTCGGCATGAATGCCTGCATCGACGTGAACGTGATCGGCAGCGGCGGCGACATCGAGTTCCAAGTGCGGAAGAACGGCTCGACGGTCTACACCGTCACGCTGGTCGCGCCGGGCGTTGCCAACAAGCACCAAGTCCACGACACGCAGGCGGTCGGGGTTGACACCTTCGTTGCCGGTGACATCATTGAGGTGCGGCGTGTTCTGGTCAACGGTGGTGCGGGCCAGATCACGACCGACGATACTGAGATGGACGTAGAGTTCGAGTTCGACACCTGATGCCACTGTTCAACGTCAATGCGTGGGTGGAGCAGGCCAGAGGGCCGGGCCAGTCCGACCTGATCGACACGATCCTGACGGACAAGAAGCTCTTCGCTGCCAATCGCCCTGCCGCCGTGGCCTTGGCGACGGCGGATGTGGTTGCGGTCCTGCCGCAGTTTGATCCACCGTATGCTGTGAGCGACGTGACCATCTCAGTCGACCAGCTTCAAGGACAGCCCTTATGACCGACAGCGTCAGCAGTGTTCATGTGATCCGCATCCAGATCGGTGAGAAGCTCGTTGCCCAGCTCCTCGCCAACGGGATCAGCATCAACTGGCCGAACCAAGAGAACCCCACCCACCAGTTCCAGATCACGCTGGACCCGGAGGTGAAGGTGTTGCTCAAGGAATCGATCGACGAGCCTGAGGTGCCGGGCCCGGACCCCATCGACGACCCACCCCCTCCGAAGATATGAACAACGCCCGGATCAGGCTCGACGAGAAGGACATGGGCCTACTGCTCGCCGGCAAGCCGGTTGAGGTGCCGCTGTTCAACCTGGACATTGTCATGGACGAGGACGCCCGCATCGCGCTGACCGGCGGGGTCACGCAGGTGAGGAAGAAGACGTTCAAGGTACGGCAACGTGTGAGTCGTTGACGACGCGGGAGATGTCCGAGGTCAGTCCCGGCGCGTTCCAGTCCCGATCGATCATCTTGATCACGGCCTGCCAAGAGGCGTGGAACTGGTGCTGCACCCGCATCCGCTCCTCGACGGCGGCGTTCTTCTCGCCCTGCTCTTGCAGCAGGAGCTGCTGCCGTCTCTGGGAGTGCTCGCGGGTCGTGTTGACCTCCTTGTGCAGCGCCGCGTTCTTCCTCGCCGCCTCCTCCAGCTCGACCTCAAGGTCGACCTCGCGCGCGGCTGCGGCCATCAGGTCTTCTCGCTCGGCGTCTAGCAGCCGGCGGTGCTTGGCGGTTCGCCACCATCCGTTGTTGGAGCGGACGCAGTCGGATCCGCAGGTCGGGCAGTTGATTCGTTCTGTTGTTGGACGCATGCCAGCTTCCCTTCCAGCGTCAGCACCCGGTCCCTGATCAGCACCATCTCACTGGCGACGATGAAGTCGTTCTCGATGGAGTTCTCCCGCATGTCACGGTGGTGGACGAGGGTGTTCTCGATGCGGCTGACCCTCTTGAGCAGCGACGCCACCTCCGGCGCCAGCTTGGTGAGGTCTTCGAGTTGTTGCTTGGGGATCCCGGTGGCCTCGAGCGCCTTGACCCGGTTGTTCATCCGCGCGAACGCCTGAGCGGTGCGGTGCTCCAGCTTGCCGTTGGCGTCAGGCACTGCCTTCTTCGATTCGTCTGTCGATCTCGCTGAAGTCCATCTGCCGCCCTGTCTCCAGCAGCTCGGGGATGGTGTCGAAGTCCACGCTCCGGCAGTGGAACAGGTGGATCGGCATCAGGTCGAGCTTCGGGTAGATGAAGTCGGCCCAACTGCTCTTGTTGTCGTGCAGCGGCGGGTTGTCCCCGTACAGCTCCTTGTGCCACGTCAGGAACTCAGGCCACTTGATGATGTTCCAGAACTCGTAGTCCTCCCCCGTCTCGTCGAGGTAGCCGGACAGGTAGAACTGGGCGGCGAGGTGGAAGAACTCGCCCGGCACGGTGGGGTCGCGGCGGTCTTGGTGGTACTCGACGGTGAACGTGTTCCAATGGATCAGGCTGTGGCTCAGGGCCTTCTCT
>SMVB01126173.1_pt1 | contig 31625 bp, 25 predicted proteins | sample 2456461 | NCBI WGS metagenome assembly SMVB01 (sample SAMN11095934, study PRJNA526329) | marine sediment metagenome | biome: Marine sediment; feature: Surficial sediment; material: Deep marine sediment; isolation source: Hadal surficial sediment | place: Pacific Ocean | collected 2014-05 | depth... | reverse complement strand
GCCCGGGACTGGAGTCGAACCAGCACGTCCTTGCGAACACTGGATTCTGAGTCCAGCGCGTCTACCAATTCCGCCACCCGGGCAGCGGGCCGCAGCGTACGGTGGCTCCGTCTTTCAGTCAAACCGGATATGAAGAGGTGATGTTTGGTCAAGCGGGGGGGAGCCGGGGGTCGAGGGAGTAGGCGATCGGGGCGACGGCGCCAGCCGGCAGCGGGATCCAACGAAGGACGGGATCGGGAGGCGGTCGTTCGCGAAGCCGGTCCGCCGCAAGCGGCCGGGCAGTTTCTCGAGGTCGAGGATCGCGAAGGCATCCGCTGGGCCGTCGAATGTCTGGGCGAACCCGTCGAGGTCGGAGCACGCATCGCGTTCCGGCCGGTTCCGCCGGAGGGAGCCCGTCGCGGGGAGTTGATTCGGGTCGTCGAGGCCGCGCGGGCGAGCTGGGTGTGTCGTGTCCAACGACCTCGCGGCGACGTCCGCCCTTTCGAACTGACACCCTTCGGTGGCCTCGACGCACCCGAGCTGCGGCTCTTCGAGAAGGATGCGAAGGGCGCGGCTGTGGGGGATCGGGTCGTCGTGGTTCCACTCGAGTCGAGTGCGGGGTCTGCCTCGGGCAGGCGTGGCCAGGGTCGGGGGCGGAGCAAACGGTCGGAGCGGGTCGGCAGCAAGCAGCGAAGATCGGGAGTCACGGTGCGTGTCGTCGAGAGACTCGGACCGGTGGGCGACCCCACTGCGGATCACCACGCCATCGTCTGGAAACATCGACTCCCCGAACGCTTCTCCCGTCGAGCACGGCTCGAAGCCGAGGCGATCGAGGCGGGACTGAGCGAGGCGCGGCTGCGCGATCGAACCGATCTGCGGCATCTGCCCTTCATCACGATCGATCCCTCGTCGGCGCGCGATCATGACGATGCGGTCTTTGCCGAAGAGCGGCGGCCCGACCCGGTGCTTCGGGTCGTGGGAGATCGTTCCGGCTCGCCGGCGCCGAAACCGCCGTCGTGGTCGCGCCGCCTCTGGGTCGCGATCGCCGACGTCAGCCATTTCGTCGAGGCGGCCGGATTCATCGACTCCGAGGCACGCCGGCGGGGCAACAGCTTCTACTTTCCCGACCGATCGATCCCGATGCTGCCCGAGCGCCTCTCCAGCGATCTGTGCTCGCTTGGGCCCGACGTCGATCGGCTGGTGTTGGTCGTCGAATTGCGGTTGGGCACCGACGGCGAGGTGCTCGACTCACTCTTTCACGAGGCGGTGATTCGAAGTCGGGCGAGACTGTCATACGAGCAGGCGGCCGCCTGGCTTGCAGAACCCTCCGACGACGGGCTCCGTCGCGATGGGGGTGAGGGGCCGCCGGAGTGGGGTGCTTCGCTGCGGTGTCTCGACGGGATCGCGCGGGATTTCGGGCGGGCGCGATACGAAGCGGGGGCATTGGCGCTCGACCTGCCCGAGATCGAGATCGTGATCGATGACGAGGGACGTCCGATCGACGCACGAATCCGCACGCGAAATCGCGCACATGTCTTGATCGAGGAGGCGATGTTGGCCGCGAACCGAGCGGTGGCGCGTGCGCTCGATCGCGCGGAACGACCCACGATTCATCGCGTGCACCCGCCACCGCCGCCGCGCAAGCTCGAGGATCTCTTGCGTCTGTTCGAAACGCTCGGCCTCGAAGTTTCCGGTGATCTCGAGGCGCCCGGCGTGCTGGCTGGCGCGCTCGAGGCGATTCGGGGACAGCCCTCCGAGGAGCGGCTGCACATGGCTGTGCTGCGGTCGATGAGCCAGGCGCGGTACGAGGCCGACTCGGTGGGACATTACGCGCTGCGCTTCGAGCACTATCTCCACTTCACGTCGCCGATCCGGCGTTATGCGGACCTCGAGGTCCATCGTGCGCTGCGCCGATTGATTCGCGGGCAACCCGTGAGTGCTGGATCCCCAGACCGGGAAGTGGAGCGGCTGGTGCGGCTCGGTCTCTGGCTTTCGGGTCGCGAGCGCGTGGCGACGGAGGCGGAACGGGACGCGCAGGCGCTCGCCTGCTGCGCGTTGATGGCGGGTCGCACGGGGGAACGATTTCAGGCGGAGGTCACCGGGGCGACCGAGTACGGACTCTTCATCCGTTTGGCGTCGCCGAGCGTGGGCGGGCTCGTGCCGATGCGCGAACTCGAAGGGTATTGGGAGGTCGCCGCGGACGGTGAATCGCTCGTGGCCGACCGCTCCGGTGCGCGAATCGAGGTGGGAGCCAAGCTACACGTGCGCCTGTTGTCGGTGGATCCCGATCGCGCGCGGCTGGCGTTTCGCGTGGATCGGGGCCGGCGTGCGCCGGGCGGGAGTGCGGGATCGCGCGCGCGAAATCGAGCAGCCGCGAAACGCGCCCACTGACCGGGCGCACGGATCAGCTGGCGTTGGCGAGCCCGGTCAGCTCTTCGGAGAGAGCCTCCCATTCCGTGTAGAGCGAATCGATCGCGTCCCCGAGTTCGGCCTCCTCGGCCTGTACCGCCAGAATGCGCTGAGGGTCCTGATATACCTCGGGATCCGCGTGCTGGGCCGTAACCGTCTGCTTGCGCGCTTCCTCTTCGGCGATCCGTTCTTCGAGCTTCTCGATTTTTCGCGTGATCCGGTCGCGCGTCTTTCGCCGTTCGCGTTCTTGGATGCGGGCCTCTTTGTCGGGGTTGAGACCCGCGCCTCTGGGCATGTCCGCAGAGGCGTTGCCGGCAGGGGCAAAGCGCTTCGCAGCCGGCGCGGCTTCGACCGCCCCGGGTGCCGCAAAGCGAGCCTTGCGGGCCAGATACGCGTCGTAGTTTCCGAGGTGTTCCTCGAGATGGCCGTGGTCGACCTCGACGACCCGTGTGGCGAGTGTATTGATGAAAGATCGATCGTGGGACACGAAAAGCAGCGTGCCTTCGAATTGACGAAAGGCGTCTTCGAGGACCTCACACGCCTCGATATCGAGGTGGTTCGTCGGCTCGTCGAGGATCAGCAGATTGGCCGGCCGGAGCAGGAGTTTCGCCAGCGCGACGCGCGCCTTCTCGCCGCCCGAGAGCACCGAGATCTTCTTTTCGACGTCGTCGCCGCTAAAGAGCAGGGCGCCGAGCAGCCCGCGCAAACGGGGGATCTCATCCGTTCGGGCCTCCCGCGCGACCTCTTCGAGAACGCTCAGGCTCGGGTCGAGCGACTCCAGCTGGTGTTGCGCGAAGAAGGCGACCTGAACGTTGTGTCCAAGCGCGCGCTCGCCCGAATCGAAGTCCGTCAGCCCCGCTGCGATCCGCAGAAGCGTCGATTTACCCGCACCATTGGGGCCGGCGAGGGCGACTCTTTCGCCGCGCTCCAGGTGGAAGTCGATGCCTTCGTAGACCGGGTCGTCGCCGTATTTCTTGTAGACGTTTTCAAGCGTGAGCACGCGGTCGCCGGACCGCACGGGTGTCGGAATGCGCAGGTGCATGGCGCGACGGCGCTCGGGTTCGATATCGATGCGTTCGATCTTCTCGAGTGCCTTGATTCGACTCTGGGCCTGGCGGGCCTTCGTGGCCTTGGCGCGGAAGCGTTCGATGAAGCGTTCTTTCTCGGCGATCATCCGATCCTGGTTGGCCTTGCGGGCGATCAGCTCTTCGCGGCGCTGGTCGCGTTGCTGCAGGAAGCGGTCGTAGCCCCCTTCGTAGAGGTGGAATCCGCCGAAGCCATCGAGCTCGAGGATGCGATTGGTCTGACGGCGCAGGAAGGTTCGATCGTGGGACACGACGAGCACAGCGCCGGGAAAGCGCTCGAGGGTCGACTCGAAAAACTGGATCGAGGGCAGATCGAGATGATTCGTCGGCTCGTCGAGCAGCAGGATCTCGGGTTGGGCGAGCAGCAGCTTGGCCAGTTCGACGCGCATGAGCCAGCCGCCGCTGAAGGTCGAGAGGGGTCGGTCGGCGTGCGCGTCGTCGAAGCCCAGCCCGGCGAGGATCTCGGCGACCCGTGCGTGGCGCTCGAAGCCGCCGCCCTGGGCGAAGCGATGGCTGATCTGGTCGTAGCGATGCGTGAGTGCCGGGGGGAGGGCTTCGCCGGCCGCGCCTTTTTCGCTCATTTCTGTTTCGAGACGTCGGAGTTCTTCTTCGAGTGCGTCGAGTTCTGCGACCGCGGTCTGCGCTTCTTCGCGAACGCTGTGGGTGGCTCGGGGATCGATCTCCTGACGCAGCAATCCGAGGCGGGTGTCCCGGGCGCGGTGAATCTGTCCCCCGTCATGGGGCTCGTCGCCGATCAAGACCTTGAGCAGCGTGGTCTTGCCCGCGCCATTCGGACCGACGATGCCGATCCGGTCTCCCGCGCGGACCACCACGGAAGCGCCCCGAAAGAGCACCCGGTTGCCGATTCGTTTCTCGAGCTCATCGAGTCGCAGCAGCAGGGCGTGTTCCTCCGCGCGTGGCCAAAAGAAGGGGGGCAGGGGCCCCGAAGCGCGGCAGAGCATGACGGCGGGGCGGAGACGGGGCAAGTGGGTCCGTGCCCCGGGAACCGGTCGCGATTGGCGGGGGGCAGTCGCCTCGTGCATGCTTGCGCGCTCCATGCGCCTCTCACGCCGTGCTCGCTATGCCCTCTGCGGGATCTTTGATCTGGCCTACAACGGCGCGGGGGAACCCGTCCGCGTTCAGGCGATCGGGAAACGCCAGGGGATTCCCTTCCGATTCCTCGAGCAGATCTTCCAGGACCTGCGGCGGGCGGATCTGGTGGTGGGCAAACGGGGACCGGGCGGGGGATATGTGCTCAGCCGGCGCCCGGAGGAGATGAGCCTGCGGGAGGTCGTGGAGGCAATCGAAGGCCCACTCTCATCCTCGAGCGACGCCGATGCCGCGTCCTGGCGCGAATCCGCCCATCGCCCCGATTTTCTCTGGGGTGATCTGTCGAATCGGATGGCGAGCGTATTGGGGGAGATCGCGGTTTCGGACCTCTGCCGGGAGGCCGTTCGGCGGTCGGTCCAGCGGGATCTGCCCGGCGGCCTGGACTATCAGATCTAGCAGCCCAGCCCGCCCGGGCGGTCGCGTCGATCAGGGGGCTCGATTAGACTCCATGCCGGTCGAATCCCCCAAAAATGGCCAGGCTCACGGCATGACGATGGGCTGGGACGGAGACCGTGTCCGAACGCGTCGACCTGAACCCCGAGTTCGAGAGCCGATTGATCCCGAGCGACATCCTCCACGAGATCTGTCGGCACGCGCTCGATGTGGCACCCGAGGAATGTTGCGGTCTCGTAATGGGGAATCTGGATGGGCCCATGCTGCGGGTCGTTCGCGTGACGAATATCATGACCAAGATGCACGTTGCGGATCCCGAGGCCTTCCCGCGTGATGCACGCCACGCCTACTACATGTCCGAGGTCGAATATCTGCGGGCGATCGAGGAAGCCGAGGAGCGGCAGGAGGAGGTTCGCGCGATCTATCACTCGCATTTCGGCCAGGGGTGTTATCTCTCGGAGGACGATCTCGCCTTCGCCTCACACCCGCTCTTTCCCTTCCCCGAGGCCGATCAGATCGTCGTATCCCTGTTGGTCGATCGGGTGAGCGAGGTCGGGATCTTCGAAGCCGTCGAGGCGGCTGCGAGCGGGTTCCGCGGGCGACGGCTGGAGGCCGCGCCGTGAGGGCTCTCGGATTTCCCGGGCGCGGGTGGGTGGTCATGGGTGTGGTCGTCGGTCTGGTCCTCTGCGGGGGATTGTCCGCGTGTGTCTCGACACGGCTCGAGAAGAAAGATCTACCGGAGCGGCCGGTGGCGTTTCTTCACTGGTCTGACAAGGCGGGACAGAAGCGCGCTGAGATCTTTGCCAAGGCGGGGGAGATGCCGCGGATGCCGCCGGACAAGGTGGATCCCGAGCGGCTGGAGGAACTCCAGATTCGCGCCCACCTGCGCGGCGACGAGTCGCTTGGCTTGCGCACGCAGCTCTCGAAGTACCCGGGACGTCTGACGCTCGTGTGGCCGAGGACGGGTGAGCTCGAGCTAATCGAGGCCGCGCCGCTCGATGCGATGCCCCTGGCGTGGTCACCCGACGGTAAGCGTCTGTTGATGGTGTCGGCGCACCGGGGGGACAAGGAACAGCTTTACGAGTACCACCTTGGACGGAGGGATCTGAGCCCGGTGACGGCCGGACCGTTCGAACATTCGCGGGGGGACTACGACGCCAAGGGGCGGGTCTTCGTCCAGCAGATCTCGCGGCGAAGGCGGTTTGGCGCCTCCGAGAACTCCGTTCATCAGGTGACTTCGGGCAGCCGGGTTGGGCGCGCGTTGGCGACGCAGGTACCCCCCGGCACCCTGCGCGTCATGCCGGAGGGGGATCGCATCGTGTATGAACAGATCAGGCCCCGACCGCGCCGGAACGGAGCCACGGTCTTCGAGTCCGTAATCGCGATTCGTTCCCTCGCCCTGGGTGGCAAGGAAAGGGAGCTGGCCAAGGGCCGGGAGCCGACGCTCACGCCCGACGGGCAATGGATCGTGTTTGCATCTCAGTCGACGGCGGGCTATCGACTGCGGCGCATGCGGCCGGACGGTACCTTGAGGGTTCCGATCGGCCCCGGGAGCACAGAAGAGCGAATGCCCACCGTCTCACCCGACGGGGAATACATCGCCTTCGTGCAGACCTCCAATGGTCGCCGGCGCCTCGTGGTGCGGCGCTACGACGGGAAGGATGAACGCGTCCTCGTCTCGTCGGGTTGGTGCGAATTCCCGGTCTGGTAGCCCCGGTGAGATGGCGCGGACGCGCCGAGACCTTACGCACTCGCGTCCTTTCCGAGGGACGATGGGTTCGCCGACAGCGCAAGCGACACGCGACCGACGAAATAAAGAGGAATCCTGCCCGATGAGCCAATCGAAACAAGATCTCGTCCCCGTACACGGTGGCCTGGCCGAACTGGTCGACCGCATCGTCCCCCTGAACAATCAGGCTGCATTCCTGGCCGAGGCCGAAGGCCTGCCGACCATCCGAGTGACCGTCGCCGATCTCTCGACCGTCCACCGCATCGCCGATGGCGCCCTGTCGCCGCTTTTGGGTCCCATGAAGAAGGAGGCCTTCGACCTTGCACTCGACGAGAAGGTCGTGCTCTCGGAAGGCGGGCGATATGCCTGGACGATTCCGATTTCGCTGCCGGTCACCGATGCCGAGGCGAGCGCGCTCGAGGCCGGTGTCTCGTGCGCGGTCAAGACGGAAGAGGGCAACATCGTCGCCATCCTCGACGATGTCGAAGTCTTCGATTGGGACAAGGGCAGGTACCTGAAGAGCGTCTACGGAACCGAGCGCGTCGACCATCCCGGTGGCCGCATCGTCGATAACGACGACCGCAGCAAGTTGATCGGCGGTTCGATTCGCGCGCTGCCCCAGCGACCGAACAGGGACTACGCCGAGTTCATGCTCTCGCCTCTGATGACCCGCGCCTTCATCCGCGATCGGAAGTGGGAGCGAGCGCTGGCCTTCCAGACCCGCAACCCGCTTCACCGCGCGCATGAGTACGCGCTCGTCTATGGCGTCGAATCGCTCACCGCAGCCGGTCATTTCACGGGCGCCGTGCTCAACCCCCTGATGGGTGAACTCAAGGGCGATGATGTCCCGGCCGCGACCCGCATGCTCTGCTACCGCCGCTTGCATAGCGAAGGACTGCTCGGTGAAGGCGACAAGGATCAGGCCATCTGGGACAAGGCCGGCTATGACATCTCGGATATCTTCGAGCTGATCGGGCTCGATATCAAGATGTTCTACGGCGGTCCCAGCGAAGCCATCATGCACGGCATCTACCGCCAGAATTACGGCTTCTCGGATATCGTGATCGGTCGCAAACATGCCGATGCGCCCTTCGAGGACGGCGAGGCGATCTGGGGCGACTTCGATGCGCACGAGATCTTCGACAAGCTGCCCGGAGAGCTCCGCATCCAGGCCTGCAAGGTCGGGTTCGCCGCATACTACGAGAGCCTCGGTCGCGTGGATCTGACCGAACGCCACAAGGACGAGAAGCCCTTCGGGATCTCCGGGACGAAGGTTCGCTCGATGCTGCAGGCGGGCGAACGTCCGGACCCGCGCATCATGCGGCCGGAAACCTCGGACGTGTTGATCGAGGCTTATCGCAAGTAGGATCCGCAGCGACGCGCGTTAGACCATGCGAATGCGCGGCTCGCGCGCGTGGGCGAGAAGTGCTTCGCGATCCTCGCCGTCGGCGGGGTGGACCCCATAGCCGAAGGCGAGGCCGACGCGAACCGGTTTGTTCAGCTCTTCGTTCTTCGAGACCGCGTCCGCGACGGCGCGGGCCAGCTCGAAGACCCGTTCGCCCGGCATCCGGCCGGGTTCGGGCATGAGGACCGCGAACTCGTCGCGGTCGATCCGGGTCAGGACGTCGAACTCGCGCAGATTGGTCTGAAGCGATTCCGCGAGACATTGGATCACCCGACCGACGTGTTCGGTGCCGGCCTCCGCGGTGAGTTCCGCTCGGTTCTCGAGTTTGCAGACGCAGACGGCCAGGGCATTCTCGCGACCGGCGGCTCGCGCGACTTCCTCGCCCAGTCGCTTGCTGAGATAGGTCTCGTTCGGGAGTCCCGTCTCTTTGTCGAAATTCCGGTGCTGTTGGTTTTCGCGATGGGAGAGTGCGTGGTCGAGGGCCCGCTCGACGTAGGAGACGAAACGGCCGAAGACCTGCAGGTCCTCGTCGTCGAATCGACTCGCAAAGAAGCGGTCGAGGGCGACTTTGTCGTAGACCGCAATCGAGCCGACGACGTCGCCGTTGCGCTTGATGGGAGCGGTCAGGACCGAGCGCATCTCGTCGACGAATTCGCTCAGCTTCGGGTCGAGACTCGCGTCCTGGATCAGGTGTGGCGCGCGCCGCCTGATCGAGTCCACGGTCACGGCCTTGTCGAGTCGGAACAGCGATTCCTGGGCCGCGCCGTCGGCCACGCCGAAATACGACCGGATCGAATAACGTCGCGTGGTCGGATCCTGAAGGCGCAGGATCGCATGGTCGGCCTCGAGGATCATCGCCGCGGATGAGGTCGCCAGCCGGGCCACTTCGTTTGGCTCCGTGCAGGAGAGCATGCGAATGGAGGTCTCGTTGATCGCGTTGGAACGCTCGGCCTGGGTGGCCATGCGGGCTTCGCGATTGGTGCGCGCGATCGTGTCGGCCGCGGCGTTGGCGATCTCCTGCCAGCTTTCGAGTGTGCTTCGGCTCTGTTGCGAAGCGGCACCCGCCTGGATCGAGAGCAGGCCGACGAGCTGGGTGCCCGCGACGAGGGGAATGGCGGCATAGCCGATGCGACCGTCCTCGTGTCGCAGGACCGTGGTGCGTTGGTTGAGAATCGCGTCCCCGTCGACCCCGGCGCCGGGTTCGAGGCGGTACTCGCCGCCGAAGCCGCCTCCGGCAAGCGACGTCGCCGTCATGCGCAGTCCGCCGTCGGCTTCGCGCAGATAGAGATGCGCGATTCCCTTGCCCGCGCGCTCGGCGATGAACTGGCAGAACTCTTCCAGGCGGTCCGAGAGGATCGCCGGCCCGCGCAGGACGCGCTGCACCTCGCGAACGGCTTCGTAGCGTGCGGCCTGGATGCGCAGGCGCTCGTGTTCCTGGGCCCGGGCGATGATCTGGGCATCGAGGCTCGCGAGTTGCTCCATGAATTGGAGGTCCTCGTCGGAGAAGGCGTCCGCGCGTCGGGAGTGATGGACATTCAGGACGCCCAGGACTCTTCCCAGATGGATCAACGGGACACACAAGGCGGATTCGACGTCGACCCGGTCACGCACGAGATCGTAGTCGCGTCCGTCCGCGGGCCCGCGCAGGTGGATCGATTGCCCGTCGGCCGCGACCTTTCCCGAGATGCCCTGGCCGAGTGCGACGCGGATCTTGGGCCAGAGTTCGGGCTCGACGCCCTGTGCGACGCGAATCCGGAGCACGCCCGGCTCCGCGTCGAGCAGCATCAAGCTGCCCCCCTCGGCGCCGGTGACACCCACGGCGATTTCGAGCATTCGTTCGAAGAGTTCGTCGGAGTCGACTGTGAGATCGACGGACTCGACGACCTCGTGAAGCGCTTGCAGGAGTTCGGCCTTGCGCTCACGCGGTGCGACGCCATAGCCCCAGAGCAGTCGGGCCGTGAGCGGCGTGACGACCCGCAGCGCCGAACGCGGGCCCGCCGGGACATGGCTTGCGAAATCACCCGAGGAGTCGATGATCGCGTCGTAATCCTGCTCGGCAAAGAAGGCGGCGGCATCGTCGACGAGCAGCGGCGCAACATAATGTGCCAGCGCGGTCCCAAGCCCGCGCGCGCGTTCGAGCGCCGCCGTGACGTCGGGATCGAAAATCCGCGTGACTTCGACATCGGGGTTGCCCGAGAGAAGTCGCAGAAGTCGCAGCGACTCGTCGGTTGCGTTCCATATGCCGAGTCGACGACGCATCAGTCGCGACCATCCCCGACGAGCGCGTCGAGCCGCAGCGTGAGTACGACGCTTCGCGATTGACCGGATTCATCTCCGAGCACGAGCGGGAGTCGAACGCCGCCATCCGCCTCGACGGTCGCCTGGCCGACCGAGACGATTCGCAAATCCCCGCCAAGATTCATGTCGGGCTTCGAGGCTTCACCCGAGCCGATTTCCCATTCGGGGATCTGCTCGGAGGTCAGGTCGAGCGGGGCGGCTTCCGCCAGCTCTTCGAGACCCTCGGCTTCCCCTTCCGCAAGAATGGCCGCTTCCAGGATTTCATGGGAGGAGGCGCCGAGATCCTGTGTGGTCTCGACATCAAGGAACTCCATTTCATCGGTCTCGACTTCGTCGCTCTGGATTTCCGCCGCCGTGGTTTCTTCGCCGACGAGCGGTGAAGCAACGACCGTCGGATCGGTCTCCTGGGGGCCGGTCCTGAGCGCGCGAATGACGTGCTTCGAGATCGTGGTCAGCGTTGCGAGGACGCCGTGACCCGTGGTCGCAATCGTCTCGAAAACGGCGGCGTGATCGAGGCCGATGCGGCGGTGTAGGTCTTCGATGGCGAAGGGGTCGGCGATGTCACGCTTATTGTACTGAAGGACGATCGGGAACGAGTCGAGCGCTTGTCCGTAGGCATCGAGCGAGCTGCGAAGCTCTTCAATGGATTCGGCATTATCGTCGATCCGCTCGGGAGAACAATCGAGCATCAGGATGATTCCGTCGATCTCGTCGAGCAGCTGCTTGCGGGTCATCGCCTGATCCTTGGCGCCGGGCACCGCGATCACTTCGAGCTTCGTCTCGATGCCGCCGACCTCACCGAGACTGATCGGCAGCACTTCGTATTGGACGCTGGGATCGAGCCGGGTCGGCAGCTGTCGCAGCTCGCCGCGAAGGTCCGCCCGCAGTTTGGAATGGACGGTATGAAGCGTCGTCGTCTTGCCGCAGCCCTCGATGCCCCAGAGCAGAATTCGCGCATTGACGTCCGACATCAGATCTGTCCCTTTTTCGTGAGGATGCGTCCAGCTTGGGCGCTGATGTTGCTCGAGACATCCCTGCTCTTCATCAGCATCCGCAGGTCCTTGTCCCGGACGTGATTGATGAAACTGATGGCGGTCGGCAGGGGTGTCTTCGGGTTCGTGACGATCGCCAGCTTGATCTGATAGTTCTTGGTCCAGTCGCGGTTGCTCGCGATCATCCGGAGCAGTTCTTCTCCGATCGAGCGGTTCTGGGCGAAGGCGATCACCTCCGTCTCGGTCAGCTTCGGACTGCCGAGCACCGAGGTACAAACGATCCGATTGCGATCCCTGATCAGCAGTGAGCGCGCTTCCTTGCCGCCCATCCGTGAGAGCTTGATCTTCTGCATTACCGACATGTTCTGGACCGCAGCAAAGAGGTTGCCTTCGATCGCCTCGTCCTCGAGTTTGTCCTCGTTCTCCTGGGCGAGCAGGCGGGCGATATCGCCCATGCCTTCGCCGAGCAGTTCGAGCACGGCGGCTTCGGCTTCGGACTCGTCGAGGGCGTCATCTTCGTCCTCCGTGGCGTCTCGCTCGGTGAGGCCGAGGAAGCTGAGGATGCGTTCGATGACCGCCCGACCGGTCAGCGGGTTCGCCCCGAGCGCCTCGACGATCTCCTCGGTCCGCATCATGCGTTCCTGATTCTGGCTGATGATATCGACGACTCGGCTATGGGGCAGCGTGGCGAGCCAGGCGATCGTTTCGTCGTCGGTTGCATTGTTCAGCGCGAGGGCCTCGCAATAGGCCACGTTCTCCTTGTGCACCCGGGCCAGATACGAGAGGAGCGCCGGGTGTGCCGGACCGCTGAGCACGCTGGACAGGATGTGTTCCGGGAGGCCTTCGAGACTCTTGCGTGCGGTGTCCTTGACCGATGCTTCCGGATCGTTCGCGAGCACGAAGAGGACCGTGACGAGTTCCAGCGGTTCCAGCGGCAGGGCGCCCCGCGCAGCCATCTGGCGGGCCTCGAGGGGCGCATCGCGACGGGCGTATTTCTCGGCCTGGGCTGAGAGTCTGAGCTTGACCCTTTGTGTACCCGTCTCGTCGTCCGACAATGCGCGTCTTCTCCCACCGCCCGCACCGAGTCGGCAAGGCGTATTGAAAAGACCGCGATGGGGCGAGAACCTGCGTCTCGAAGGGCACCGCGGTGAAACTTCCCGCAGAGTGCATCGGCCGCGCAACAAGGCGACTTGATCCCCAGGTGTTCTGGCCTCCGATTCGGTCGAGGAGGGCGTTTCTCCGCGAACGCTGAGCCCGTTGGGGTGCTGCGCAGGCGAGGCTCAGTTCCGCTCGGTGCGATTCTTCTCGAAAAGGATCCGTAGACCGTCCAGCGTCAGGAAGGGGGCGACCCGCTCGATCTCTTTCGATTCCGCCGCGATCCGTCGCGCCAGGCCGCCGGTCGCGACCACCCTGGCGTCGGCGCCGAGTTCGCCCCGGATTCGCACGACCATCGAATCGACGAGGCCCGCGTAGCCGTAGAGCAGGCCCGACTGGAGGGCTCCGGTGGTGGTTCGGCCGATCACGGATTTGGGCCGTGCGATTTCGACGCGGTGGAGCATTGCGGCGCGTTCGAAGAGCGCCTCCATCGAGATATGGATCCCCGGGCAGATGACCCCGCCGAGGTATTCGCCCCGGCCTGAGATGCAGTCAAAGGTGGTCGCGGTTCCGAAGTCGACGGCGATGACCGGTCCGCCGAAGAGTTCGAGGGCTGCGACGGCGTTCACGATCCGGTCGGCCCCGACCTCGTGGGGGTTTTCGTAGCGGATGGGCATTCCGGTTCGCATCCCCGGCCCGACGATTTGCGGCGGCTGACCGAAGAGCTTGCTCGAGACGCGCTCCCAGATCGGCACGACGGGCGGCACCACGCTCGAGAGAATCACGTGGGTGATCTCCTGGGTGCGGCGGTTTTCGGACGCGAAGAGCGCGGACAGCGAGATGACCAGTTCGTCGGAAGTCTGCTCGCGGTGGGTCGAGACACGCCAATGCTGGGACAGGCGGGCGCTGCTTTTCCCGACGCCATCGATTTCGGGTTCGTCATAGTCATAGACGCCGAGCGAGACGTTGGTGTTGCCGACATCGATGACCAATAGAATGGGCGCACTCAATTCAATTCTTCCTCGGCTGCGGGGGGATCGACCGGAGGCGGGACGAGACGACAGCGCGCGGCGCCGCGGCGACTCCGGTCGCGGAGATTCAGTGCTTCGGGCGTTCGCGACAGGGAGTTCATGAATATTGCGGGTTGGGGGCGGGCTTCGCCAGGGTGACGTCCCCGGCCATCACCTGGACGATCTCCCCCCGTCGAGGGCCCTCGCCGATCTCGACCTCGAGTGCGCCACCGGGGGCGATGCCCAGGGCGATTCCGTCGATCCGCTGACCTCCGATCTCCTCGACTCCGATCGGCTCCCCAGCCATTCGGAAGAAGGATTCGAATCGCGGACGAACGGCGTCGAAACCACCCCGTGCGTGGGCGTCCAACTGGGTCTCCAGGCGTTCGAAGAGCGTCCGCGTGAAGGCGATCCGATCGACCGGTGCGCCGAGTTCGCTCGACAGGCTCGTTGCGTGCTGCCGAAAATCGTCCGGGAAGGTCTCGCGATCCACGTTCAGATTGATTCCGATGCCGAGCACGGCGAAGGCGATCCGGGTGCCTTCGGTGCTGCTTTCCATGAGGATTCCGGAGGTCTTTCTCCGGCGGATGAGCACATCGTTTGGCCACTTGATCTCGATCGCCGATTCGTCTCCGATGAACTCCGCGACCGTTTCCGCAACCGCGACCGCGGCGCCGAGGATGAGCGTCGGCGTGTCGGCGATCGATCCCGTCGGACGGAGCAGGATCGAGGCGTATAGATTCTGGTGGGGTGGAGAGAAGAATTGCCGGCCGAGGCGTCCACGGCCGGCGCTCTGGCTCTCGGCGACGATGACGCTGCCGGCGGGTGCTCCCTCGCGGCCCCGATCGAAGGCGATACGATTGGTCGAGTCGATCTCGTCGAAATGTTCGTAGGTCTGCGCGAGCCACTGCGTCGACAAGCCGTGCTGAACTTCCTCGGCGTAGAGGCGATCGGGCAGCGCAGCGAGTCGATAGCCACCGCCGGGTTCGCCCTCGATCCCGTAGCCGCGTTTTCGGAGCGCACTGACGTGCTTCCACACCTGTGCACGACTGACCCCGAGCGTCGCGGAGAGCGTTTCGCCCGAGAGGGCCGTTCCCGTCTGCGCGCGGAGCGCAGCCAGCACGGCCGTGGCACCGATTCCCGGCGCGCTCATCCCGCACCGGGAATCGGCAGGAGATCGATCTCGAGCGCGACGTCAGAGGAAATGACGGAATGGGTGAAGGCGCCCATCGAGATTCGGGCAACCCCGGTTTCGGCATATTCGCGAACGTTCGCGGGACCGATCCCTCCGGAGGCTTCGAGCAGGATGTCGGGAGCATGCCGTTCGACGATCCGCGCGATCGTTGCGGGGTCGAGATTGTCGAGGAGCAGGAAGTGGCAGCCGAGTTCCACCGCGCGATCGGCCATGGCTTCGGACTCGACCTCGACCTGAACCGGCACGCCTTGGGGAGCCTTCGAGACCGCGCGCTCGACCGCAACGTCCAGGCTTCCGGCCGCGGCAATATGATTGTCCTTGACGAGCAGTGCGTCGAAGAGGCCGATCCGGTGGTTCGAACCGCCGCCCGCGGCGACGGCATATTTTTCGAGGATGCGCCAGCCGGGAGTCGTCTTGCGTGTGTCGACGAGATCGGTCGAGAGGTCGCGCACGGAGTCGACGAGCCGCCGACTCTGGCTGGCGATGCCACACAGCCTTCCCAGAAAGTTGAGCGCCGTTCGCTCGGCGGTCAGGATCGACGCGTACCGGCCGTGAATACGCAGCAGGGGCTGGCCCGACTGAACGATCACGCCGTCCGCGATACCGGGGATCATTTCGATTTCGAGGCTCTCGTCGATACGGCGGAATACCTCGCGAACGACGGCCAGGCCGCAGACCGTCAGTTCTTCGCGGGCTTCGATGCGGGCGCGTCCGGCGCGATCCGCATCGACGACGAGCGCACTGGTCAGATCGCCGGAGCCGATATCCTCGGCGAGGGCCAGGTCCAGCAAGACAGACCAACCGGCGATCGGAGGCGGATCGGGGGCGTTGGTTTTCGGGCGGTCGGACACGGCTGGCGGGTCTCCGGGGCACAACATGCGAAAGAGGGCCCCGGAGTCTATCGCAGGCTTCGAACCGGCGGACTCAGTCGTCCTCACCCTTCATCTTGCGGATTTCCTCGCGTACGAGCGTCTCGGCCATTTCCGGAATGACTTCCCACGCGATCTGTTCCACACGGTTCATGACCTGTTTGACGATCGTTTCGGAGAGATCCGAGAAGGCCTCCCACGCGACTTTTTCGAGGGTCTCCTGGATGCGCTGTTCCATCACCGGGGAGAGGTGCGGGATCCGGCGATCCTCCTCGATTGGCCCCGAATCGCTCGCGCCGGATCCGATCGCGAACTCATGCTCGCCGTCGCGGGCCAGGGGATCGGCGGCATGATCGTCGGTGCTGTGTTCGGTTCTGTCTTCGGTGATGTCGGTGGAGTAGTCGGCGTCGGCGCCGCTGGGTGTGGCGCTGACGCCGACGCTCTCGGCCATGGGATGGTTGACGTCGGCATCGGGTGGGCTGTACAGATCGTTCCCAAACGCATCGTCGCGGAAGTCTGGATCGAGCAGATCGCGACTCGCGTCGAGATCGCTCGTGCCTGCGAAATCCGATTGGCTCTGGATTTCGTCCAGCGCCGAGCCCGTGGTGAGTCCGTCGAAGATTCCCGCAGTTCCCGAACTCGGCTCTCGGGGCGCGGGAGGGGCGAGGGGTTCGTGGCTCTGCGGGAGTTCCGGCAATTCGTGGAGCTCTTCGGGCTCTGGAATCGGCGAGCCGTTCTGTGGACCCGCCTGTGAATACGCCGTATCGGCGGTCGCAAGGTCGCTCGTGGACACGTCGTAACCCGCGACGATGGTCTCTGCGCCGGCCGAGGGCGGCTCGGGCGTGCCCGCCAGGATCTGGGACTCCGAGATATCCATGAGCGAGGAAAAGGACTCCTCGAGCGGGTCGACGGAATTTTCGGCGGCAACCTGCTCCGAGACGTCGAACGCAAAATCCAGATCATCGGCGGTGACGCTCGAGGGGCCGAAATCCAGCGGATCCGGAGCGTCCGGCATCTGGACGATCGTATCGTCTGGATCGCTTGTCGCTTCAGAAACAGCGGTTGCTGCAACGGCCTGATTTGGATCGAATGAGGACGCGGGTGCGACCGGCTCCGCGGTGGCTTCGAGGCTTGCGTCGAGGTCTGTAACGATCGTTTCTTGCGGGGAACTCGCTTCGTTGCCAATGGCATCCGGGCTCCGAGCGGCGGCCGTGTCATTGTCGATATCCGCTGAGGGCACGTGCACCGTCAGGTCGTCGAAGCTCGTCGGAGCCGGCACCGGCTCGTCGAGGTTGGGGGACGTCGTCGCGTTGGGGTCCTCCATCGGCATGACGATCGTCGCATCGGCTTCGCTCGCAGCCCCGTCGAAGACCGCATCGAGATCGACCGGGCGGGTAATGGGAAGAGCAGGCGGCACCCTGAGCGGGTCCGAAAGGGGATCGTTCAATCCGAATTCATCGTTCAGATTGGCGAGCGGATCTCCTTGTGTGGCGCCGAGGCCGTCGGCGGCGACAGGCTCGGTCGGCGGTGGCGGGACCGGCTCCGACGGTGGCATGGACGGGGGTGTGGACGGAGACATCTCCGGCATCATCGCGATCGTGGCGTCGTCGTCCGCCTGAAGATTGGAGCCCGAGCTGGAGTCGAGGCCGGAAGCTTGCAGCGGCGCCGTTGCGTGCCCGGTCGTCTGACCGAGCACCATGTTCCCACCCTGCGTGTCGAGCTCTTCGCTGGCGCCCTCGCCGGGCGCGCCAAACAGGCCGGAGGCCGTCGACTCGTTCGGGTCGTCGCCCCCCGGAAATGCAGGGGAAGACTCTGCGGCGGACAGGTTTGGAGTCGCGTCGAGCAACGGTGTATTCTCGCCGGACGAGAGCGAGCTGACATTCTGATCGAAAAGATCGTCCGTGTCGTCGGACGCGGAAGAGATTGGGGAAGGGTCCGAAGAAGAGGGCGAAGAAGGGGGCGAAGAAGGGGGGGGCGGCGAAAGGATGGGTTGTCCGGGCTCGGTTCCGAGCGGTGTGTCCGCCGGCTCGAGCGCCGCAGGGGTCGACGTCGGCGTGGCTATCGCGGCGGGGGGAATGACGGGTTCGACTGCCGGTTCTGCGATCGATTCCGGGATGACGGGTTTCGCGTTCATGACCTCGTTCACGCGTTCTACGAGCGCCTGAGCCTCGAAGGGCTTGGTAATCTGGCCATTCGCACCGACGCGGGCCGCCCGCGCTTCGTCGAAGGTCTCGAAAGTACCGGCCAGCAGGAGCACGGGCGTATGGGCGAGAGCGGGATCCTGTTTGATCGCTTCGCAGACCTCGTATCCGCTGAGCCCCGGCATGACGACATCTGCCAGAATGATATCCGGCTGGATTTCACGCGCCTGGATCAGGGCGTCGTCGCCGTTGTCCGTGGAAAAAATTTCGATGTCTTCGTTGGCGAATGAAAGCCCGACGAGTTTTTGGATCACGACAGAGTCGTCGGCCAGCAGAAGCTTCTTGGACATGAGTCCCCCCCATTTGGACCCGAGGGTCCGGCCCTGTTGCGAGCGTACCGCTCAAGGCTCTTATCGTCTCGGTCTTGCGCGTGATTGAATGGTTTTTTGCTTGTTGATGAGGGAAAACAGGGAGCGTCTCGCGGTCAAGCCGCGGGGCGACTCATCCGATAGGCGAGCGGGGGCCTCTCTAGAGAGGTTTCAGGAGGCTTGAATGCTGCTTCGATCTGCAGCCTGCACCCATGTGGGCATGCGCCGTCAGGCGAATGAAGACCGCTATGCGATTGTGCCCGAACTCGGTCTCTATCTGGTTGCGGACGGTATGGGGGGCCACAAAGCCGGACAGGTCGCGAGCCATCTGGCAGTTCAGGCGACGATTCGCGCGATCGAGGCGCTCCAAGGAGCGTCGGTCAGCCTGGCCGAGCGGCTGCGGCACGCGGTCGCCTGTGCGAATCGTGAAATCTTCAGCGCCGCGCAAGCCAAGTCTGAATTCGCCGGAATGGGGACGACTTTCGTCGGCATGCTCTTCGGCGGTGATCGCGTCGCTCTGGCACACGTAGGGGATAGTCGGGCCTATCTGTTGAGGCACGACCGTCTTCGCGGACTGACCCATGATCACTCGATTGTGGCGGAACTCCTGCGGCGTCATGAGATCAGCGAGGTGGACGCCCGCGGCCATCCCCATCGTCACGTTTTGACTCGAGCGCTTGGCATCCGCCCCCGAACGGAGCCGGATCTCGCCGAAATGACGCCTCAGGAAGGCGACGTACTGGTTCTCTGTAGCGACGGTCTGACGACGCACGTCGGGGATGTGGAAATCGCCGAGCGGCTCCGCGCCGACGTCGATCTCGAAGCCGCGGCCAGCGGCCTCGTCGATGCGGCCAATCGTGCAGGCGGGCTCGACAATATTTCGGTGTTGTTGGTGCGCTACGAAAAGGACGACTAGCCGGCGTCGTTTTCGGGCGGTGTGATACCTCGCTTTTTGATCTTCTCGATCAGCGTAGTCCGATTGAGGCCGAGCAGGCCGGCCGCACGATTCTTGTTCCAATGAGTGTGCTCGAGCGCTTGCTCGATCAGCTCGGTTTCGAAACGACCGACGACGGCGGTGAAATTGAGGCCCGTCGACGGGACGCGGGGCGCCAAGACCCGGGTGATGGGTTCGGCTCGGATTTCCGTCGGCAGATCCGCGAGTTCGATGTCGCCCTCGCCCACGAGCACGGTCAGCCGCTCGATCAGGTTCTCGAGCTCTCGCACGTTGCCGGGCCAGTGGTAGTCCATCAGTTGTTCCATGGCTTCGTCGGTGACACCCTGGATTCGGGATCCCCGATCTTGTCGGGCCAGATCGAGAAAATGATGCACGAGGAGCGGGAGGTCCTCGATGCGCTCGCGCAGGGGCGGGACCTCGATCGGCAACACGTTCAGGCGATAGAAGAGGTCCTCGCGGAATAGACCGGCCGCGATGAGCTTTGGCAGGTCCTGATGCGTCGCCGCGATCACGCGGACATCGGCCTTCTGCGTTTTGGACGAACCGACGGGCTCGAAGGTGCGCTCTTGAAGGACGCGCAGGAGCTTGACCTGGAGGTTGGGGCTCATGTCCCCGATCTCGTCGAGGAAGATCGTGCCCCCGCTGGCCGCCGCAAAGCGGCCCTCCCGATGGTTCACGGCATTCGTGAAAGCGCCTTTGACATGGCCGAAGAGTTCGGATTCGAGAAGTTCCTCTGGAATTGCACCGCAGTTGACCGTGACGAGCGGTCGCTCGGCGCGGCGGCTGTTGTAGTGGAGCGCGCGCGCGAAGAGTTCCTTGCCGGTGCCGCTCTCGCCTGTGAGGAGGACCGTACTTTCGGTGTCGGCGACCTTCTCGACGATCGCGAGGGTTCGGCCGAGGCGACTGCTCTTGCCGATGATGCTGTCGAATTTGTGGCGTGAACGAAGTTGTTTCTGGAGATGGTGGTTTTCGGATTTCAGTCGACCGTGTTGGATGGCCTTGTCGACCAATTGACGGATGACATCGAGTCGCTCCTGTTCGAAGGGCTTCTCGAGATACCAGAAGGCGCCGGCGCTGAGCGCTTCTACGGAATTTTCGGGCGTGTTGTAGCCGGTCATCACGATGCAGGGCAGATCCGGCTCGACATCACGGACCTGTCGGACGAGTTCCAGGCCGTTGATGCCCGGCATCTGGATATCGCAGAGCACGAGATCGATCCGCTCGGAGGCGATCACCTGGAGTGCCTCGGCCGCATCCGGCGCCATGGCGACCTGATGGCCTGCACGAAGCAGAATTCGCTCGAGGGCGCGGCGATACAGTTCTTCGTCGTCGACAACGAGGATCGTCGCCTGACGGTGGGACGGGATTTGGGCTTGCAGGATGGACTCCGCAGCGCGGAGGGGGCTTGCCAAGTGTAGACAATGCGAGAGATCCGGTCAGCCCTTTGTCGGATCGGCAATTGTCCAACAGATCGCCTGCGGGGGGGCGATCGGTTACCTTGATCTGCCCCCGCCTGGGCCGATCGGATTGCGAAGTCCAACGGCAGGAGCGTTTCCGCGTCAGCATGGCGAAGCATGTGCGGGGTTCACCCCAGTCTTTGATGAATACGCCTTCCGGATCGTCAGGTGATGATCCAGGCGATCGCGCTGGGCCGCCCCGCCGAAACGCGGGCCGCGCTCCGAACGCCGGTCCACGGCTGGGTGTGATCCGAATCGTCGTCGTTGCGGCGGGAGTCGATCCGTTAGGCGGATCGTCACCGATGTCCGTCGAGACCACCGCGGGTCTCGCGCGGCTCGGTGACCCGGTTGAACTACTTCGCGCGCAAACGGCCGAGGAAGTCCGGGAGATCGTGGCGGATCCCTCGATCGATCTCGTGCTCTTCGATCGACTCGACACCGAAGAAGCCGCGCTCATGTTGGCAGCAATTCCCGGCGATGGACCCCCCTCGATCGTGGTCATCGATGGGGATTCCGAAGCCGATGCGCTCGACGCCTTCCGGGCGGGGGCATCGGATTGCGTTCATTTCGGCTCCGAGTACGAAAACGTGCTCCCGGTCGTTCTGCTCGAACAGGTTCAGCGCTGGCGAAGCGAGCGACAACGACAGGTGTCCGAGGATCGGATTCGCTGGCTCGAGGACCTCTACGCCGCGATCGTTGCGGAGATGCCCGCGGGTCTCATCGTGATCGACGCCGACGGGCTGATCGTGACTGAGAACGCTGAATTCGGTCGGCTCTTTCCGTCCCGTTCGGCGGATGCGGGGGAGGCTGGGGAGTTTCTGGCCGCGAGGCTCCCCGCCGAACTCGTCGAGGCGATCCAGCGTGCAGAGCGATCCGCATCGGAGGGAGAATCCCACTGCCTCGAGCTGGTTCGGGTCGATGATCCCGGGGCGCCTGCGAGGACCTACGAAATCCGTCATCGTCGGCTCGCGGATTCGGGCCGGGGTCTGCTCGTCATTTCCGACATCACCGAAAGCGAATGGCTGTCCGAGCGACTCGAGGTGCTGCGAAGAGACACGCGCGACATCATCGAGAACATCAATAGCGCGCTGATCGTGGTGGACCTCGGCGGGCGGATCACCTTCGCAAATCCGGCGGCGGAACTCATTCTGGGCGGGGCGGGCGGGGATCTGGGGGGCCGACAGATCGGAGATTGGTTCGCGCCGCCGGGTGCGGAGACGAGTCCGATCGAGGAATGTCTCGTCAGTGGCAAGCGCAGCCGTGGCGCGGAGGCGCTGCTCCGGAAGGGCGATGGGCAGTGGATTCCGGTTGGCGTTTCGTGCTCACCGCGGATCGACGCAACCGGTCGTTCGCGCGGTGTGGTGGCGGTCTTCCAGGATCTGTCAGAAATCAAGGAACTCGAGCTTCAGGTTCGCCAGACGGAAAAGATGGCCTCGATCGGTCAGTTGGCGGCGGGCGTCGCGCACGAAGTGAACAATCCGATGGGCTTCATTCACGCGAACCTGCACCAGATGTCCGAATACCTGAGCGACCTCGAAAAATATTTCGACGCCACCCAGCGGTTGCAGCAGGCGGCGATCGAAGGCGACCTCGAGGTGATCCGCGCCGCGGCCGAGGATGTCGGCGCGGTGGCCCGGGAGATCGATCTCGATTTCGTTCGCGCGGATTTCGAGAAGGCGCTGCTCGAGTCCGGTGAAGGCGCCGAACGAATTCGTCACATCGTGCGGGATTTGCGAGATTTCTCGCGGCCGGACCTGCCCGCACGCGTTCCGTCGGACGTCAATCAGGCGATCGATTCGACTGCGAATATCGTCTACACGATGATGAAGCACAGCGTCGAGTTCGAAAAGAACTATGCTGAACTTCCGAAGATCGACGCCTATCCGATGCAGCTCAAACAGGTCTTCATGAACCTGCTCGTGAACGCCTATCAGGCGATCGAAGCACGCGGAGACGCGGAGCCGGGGGTGATTCGGATCGAGACCGAAGAAGTCGGGAGCGAGATCGTCGTACGTATTTCGGATACGGGTGTCGGGATTGCCGAGCAGGATCAGCCACGAATCTTCGAGCCCTTCTTTACGACCAAGCCGGTTGGCGCGGGCACGGGGCTGGGCTTGTCGACCTCCTTCAAGATCGTCGAGCGGCATGGGGGCCGGATCGTCGTCGAGAGCGAAGTGGGCCGGGGAACGATCTTCGAGATCTGGTTGCCGATCTCTTCGCCGAGGGCCGAGGACTCGCACAGCGAATCCGATCGAGCGCAGGATTGAGACGATGGGAGGAGCCCCTGTCGTTCTGCTCGTCGATGATGACGACCGGGTCCTGTCCGCGTTACGCCGTGCGCTCAGACGCGAGCCCTTCGAGATCGAGACCGCGCCCAACGCCGCGCGCGCACTCGACCGGATCGCGCTCGGGCCCTCCATCGCGCCCTCTATCGCACTGGTGATTTCCGACTACAGGATGCCTGGAATGAACGGGGTCGAATTATTGACTGCCGTGCGTGCGAAGATTCCGAAGGTGGCTCGGATTCTGCTCAGCGGATGGATGTCCGAGATCCCGCCGGCGGAACTCGCGGCGGCTGGGCTCTTCGCGGTGCACTCGAAGCCATGGGACGATGCGGAGCTCAAGCTTTCGATTCGCGATGCGCTTGGGGTCGGCTGAACGACGCGCGTGCGGGTGACCTTCTTCAGGTTCTGTTCGAGGCGATCGATCTCGCCGTCCTTGGTTTCGAGATCGCCGCTGGCTTCTTCGAGCAGGTCTTCGAGGGCACGCACCTCCTGCGCCAGGCCCACCGCGCGCTCGGCGCGACCGCGGAGGTTCTCTTCGCGTTCGTGCTGGAGCGCATCGATCTCGTCGCTCCGTTCACGCTCGACGGGTTCGAGTTCCGAGAGTCGCGATCTCGGCGGCGATCACGTCGAATCCCGCGCCGGCTTCGCGATCCTCGGCCTCGGGTGTCGGAACGGGCATCGGCCAAATTGTACTCACAGGCGGGCAATTCGCCCCTCAGGACGAGGCATCCGGTCGGTCCGATGGTCTAAGTTCCCGTCCATGCGAGTCGTCGACCTCGATCGAGACATGAGTGATGTGATCCCGACGGGAATGTCGCCGGACAGCGAATTTCTCTTTGCGCGGATGACCGAGGCCACGCTGAGTGCGACGTGCGCCGATCCGGGTCGCCGGGTGCTCGACGTGGCGAGCGGGTTCGGGCAGGACTCGATCGAACTCGCGCGCGGCGGCGCTCGTGTGATTGGCGCGGAGCCGTCGGGTCGGATGACGGCGATGGCCCAGATCCTGGGCAGCGAGGATCTCGACGCGGGGCAACCCGCTCCGGACTGGGTTCGCGGCTGGGCGGATGCTTTGCCCTTCTCGAAGGATTCCTTCGATGCGACTTTTTGCAAGGGCGCGATGGATCATTTCGATGACCCCGAATCCGCGATCGCCGAGATGGCGCGCGTGACCAAGCGGGACGGACGCGTGGTGCTCGCGATCGCGAATTTTGATTCGCTGGCCTGTCGCGTGACGCGTGCGATCGACGAGTTTCGTGAGGACTGGCTCGGCTGGGGGCCCATGCGGGGGCGCCGCGGCTACGACACGCCGAGCGATCATTTCACGCGCTACGAAGTCGATCTGATGAAGGAACAGGCTGCGAAATATGTCGAGATCGAATCGCTTCAGGGCATATCGATCGGATGGGGACTGCCCGGCTGGGCGACGCTGGCCTGTCATCTTCCCCGGCCACTGGTCGACGTGATCCTGCGAGGTCTGGATGCCCTGGCGCGTCAGTTCCCGACCCTGGCCGACGTCATCGTCCTCGTCGGGCGGCCCCGTTCCGACCGTTCGACCAGCTCCGCGTAGACCTCCGCGGTTGCGGCCGCGACGCGCCGCCACGACAGCGTCTCGACGACGCGCTCGCGACCGCGCTTGGCCATCAGGGTCCGGGCCTCGGTGCTTTCGAGCAGGCTTCGCACCCCGGCCGCAATCGACTCCGGATCATCGCGTTCGGCGAGTATGCCCCCGCCGGTCAGCTCCATGACTTCCGTGAGTGCACCCGCGCGGGTTGCAACGACCGGTGTGCCGCAGGCCATCGCTTCCACCGCGGGCAGTCCGAACCCCTCGTAGCGGGAGGGCACGACGACCGCGGCCGCGCTCCGGTAGAGGCGCACGAGCTCTTCCGATTCGACGCGCCCGGTCAACGTGAGTCGCCCGAGCACGCCGACTTCGCGGGCCCATTCACGCACCTGATTGTCCGGGCTGTTGTCGTCAACGAGCGTGAGCGTCACCCATTCGGGCAATTTTGCGAGCGCTTGGATCAGCGTGCGGATTCCCTTGTTCGGATCCGTCGAGCGCCCGACGCAGAGCAGATTCGATTCGCTCTTCTCGACTCCCGCATCCGGAGAGAATAATTCGGTGTCGAGTCCGTTATGCACGTTTCGAAGGCGCTCGGGGCGCACGCCGAAATCCTGCACGATCTGTCGAGCGCTCGCCTCCGACGAGGTGAGGACGCAGTCGAGGCGACGCGCGACGAAGGCCTGCATGGCGATCGGATAGAATTTCATGGTTCCGACCGCGTCTTTGAAGGTCTCGTCACGGATGAACGACGCACGGCGATCGACGGAGAGGGGATGGTGGACGGTCGTGACGACCGGGAGGCCGAGGGCCTGCATTCCCAACAGGCCATAGCCGAGACATTGCACGTCATGCACGATGTCGAAGCCCCGGCCGTTACGCAGATTTCGAGCGAGTTGCCGGAAGGCGCGCAGGCTGAAGGCGAAGGGCTCCGGGAGGAAGCCCAGACGACTCGCGGCAAGCTCGTAGAAATTGAGGGGTGAGAGGACCTGGAACGGATCGTCCTGCGGAACGATCTGGTCCGTCTGGTCGAGGACCCATTTCGCCCAGAACTGCTGGTTCGGGAGCCTCTCGACCGTGGCGAAGGGCATCGGGTCGGGGTAGGGGGGGCCGACGAAGACGTGAACCTGGTGCCCCATTCGCGCGAGCTCGCGCGCGAGGAACCAGAGGTAGATCCCCTGGCCGCCCGAGTTCATGTTGCCGCGATAGGCGACGAAGGCGATGCGAAGTGGCCGCGCCCGATCGGAAGGTGGCTGCGTCGTCCCGCTTTTGGCCGGCGTAGCCACGCTGTCAGGCCGCGGTGGAGAGCGCTGCGGCGGTAAGTGCCGCGGCGGTAAGAGCCGCGGCCTCTGACGTTTCTGAGCCCGAGCCGACGCCCGCCCGTCCGGCCGCGCGTTTCTCTCCATACAGAATGATGCTCTTCGGACACACGAAATTGAGCAGTCCCTCGAGACGGTCCAGCCACTTCGACGCCGTCGCCCGGATCAGGAATTCCCGATAGGCGCGGACGAGCCGGCTCTGGTCGGCATCGGGCAGATGCATGACGCTGCGCAGGACCCAGTAGGGCGTGTGGAAGCCGTGGGCGAAGCCGCAGCCGACGGCATCGAATCCGGCCGCCGCCATGCCCTCCGCCAGGTCACGCGGGCGAAAGATTCGAATATGGCCACCGGGGCTCTCGAAATATTCGTCGCCCAGGCGGAGATAGAGGTGTTCGCTGGTGGCGGTCGGGATCGTGATCGCGATCTTCGCACCCGGCCTGGCGACACGAAAGAGTTCACGGATCGCGCCGCGATAGTCGTGCACGTGCTCCATGACTTCGCTGCAGATGATCCGATCGAAGGTCGCATCGGCGAAGGGCAGGCTGAATGCGTCGCCCTGGAGCATCGCGCCCATGTGGCCCTTCTCTTCGCCTTGCTTTTGCAGGTTCCTTGCGGGTTCGCGGATCGAATCGAGATCGAGGTCGAGTCCGACGACGGTCGCGCCGCGCGCCAGGCTGCCGAAGCAGTGACGGCCTTCCCCGCAGCCCGCATCCAGCAGCCGGTGCCCCGGCTGGATATCAAGCCGCTCGAGATCGACGGTGAGTAGCATGAATCACCTCCTCGAAGACTTCGACCATCTGCGCGGCGGCCTGGTCCCACTGGAAGAGTCGCTGGACGCGCCGTCGGGCGGCCTGGCCCATGCGCTCGGTTTCTCCGGGATCGCGCAGGATGTCCCACATCGCGTCCGCCATCGCCTTGGCGTCACGCGCGGGCACGAGGCGCCCGGCGTTTCCATCGGTTCCGATGACTTCCGGGAGCGCGCCCGCTGCGTTCGCGATCACCGGAAGACCACAGGCCATCGCTTCGCTCGCGGGAAAGCCGAAGCCCTCGAAAAACGAGGGGACCAGCGCGACCTTGCCGCTCGAGTATTGCGCGACGAGTTCCGGCACGGTCAACATCCGATCCACGACCTGCACGCGTCCCTCGAGGCCGTATTCATGCGTGAGGCGGGGGACGAGACCGTGGCTGGGAATCCGCCCGTCGACGATCTTGAGCGTGACGTGGTCGGGAAGTTTCGAGAGCGCCTCGAACATCGTCCCGATTCCCTTCTTCCGGTCTTCTGTCCGCCCGACGAAAAGCAGGTCCGCTTCCTTGGGCTGGTTGGGGATCGGGTGAAAGATGTCGGTGTCCGTGCCGTTGAAGACGACGGCGACCTCCTTCTGGCGGATCTTGAAATACTTCTCGATCGCGCCCCGGGAGGCTTCGGAGACCGTCACGATCTTCGCGAGTCGTGGGGCGACCGTCTGCTGCATCATGAGCGGGAAATAGAGCGTCCGCTCGACTCGTTTCTTGAGCGAAGGGTCGATCCGGAAGTCGGCCTCGCGGTCGATGTGCAAGGGGTGGTGGATCACCGAGACGACCGGCACACCCATCGCCTGGATCCCGAGCAGCCCCCAGGACAGAGACTGATTGTCGAACACGATATCGAAGTGGTAGCGCTTCTGGATCTCTCGCCAGCGGCGCATCAACCGGAAGCCGAAGGTCTGCATCTCCGGAAAAACGCCGAAACGGGAGACGCCGAGTTCCCAGAGCGAGAGCGGCTTGAGGATCGAGAAGGGATCGTTCGGATCGATGGCCTCACGGGTCGTCTGACCGAAGACGTTGTCGTTCGGGATCTCGTGGAGCGGGATGCCCTCTTCGAGTTCCGGGAAGGGCGGGCCCGCGAAAACGTGGACATCGTGTCCCGCGCGCTTCCACTCTCGAGCGAGGTAGGCCGCGTAGATTCCCTGGCCGCCGCAAAACATGTTGCCGCGATACGTGAGCAGGGCGATGCGCACGCGATTTCTCAGGCCGTGTCTTTGGCAGTGGCGGCTTCAGAGGTTTCCGGGGCATCCGTCGTGAGAATTTCGGGGGCCACGTCGGCTTCGACCTGGATCGTGGCGATCGTGTAGCCGACCCAGGCGACCAGACCGAGGGCGAAGAGCGTCACGATCGCGACGGGGATGGCGATCGCCCAGTAGCTGCCGTTCAGGATGCCGAGGACGAAGAAGAGGGCGGCCATACCGGCACCCGCGGTAATCGCCCAGCCCTGGGCGCGGGAGGTTTCGTTCATGGTTCCCTCATGGATCCGATTCCCGCCTTCGCTTCCGTCTGTTCTGCAACTTTCTACGGCTCTGCAGAGGGAAGATCAGCTGGGTCCGGGGGGTGATTAAGGAAGGGGATCTGAGGCCGGGGCCGGGGGCCCGCAGCGGCGGGAGTATCCCGGATTCCCTTTGCCTGTCAACAGGTTGGGGCGGGTGTCGACACCTGGAATCCCGCCTCGCGGCGGGGTGCATGAATAATGCGGGTTATGCTTCGCGCCATGCGGGTCGTGGGACTGATGTCAGGCACTTCTGCGGATGGGATCGATGCGGCTCTGGTCGAATGGCCGGATGGGCCCGAGGCTCGGCCCTTCGAGCTGATCGCCTATCTCGAACGTCCTCATCCCGAATCTCTCCAGGCGGAGATCCACCGCCTGGCTGCGGGCGAGCTCGCCTCCGACCGGATCCTGGCGGAGCAGGTCCGCCTGGATCGGGTGCTGGCCGACGCCTTCGCCGACGCGACCCTCGCGTTGCTCGAGGAAGCGGGAGTCGCCCTCGACACGATCGCCGGGATCGCTTCACACGGGCAGACCATCGCCCACCATCCCGAATATGGGGGCAGCCTTCAGATCGGTTGTCCCGCTCGGCTCGCGGAAAGACTCGCGCGACCCGTGATCGCCGATTTTAGACGACGCGATCTCGCGATGGATGGGGAGGGCGCTCCGCTGGCTCCATTCTTTCACCATGCGGTGTTTGCGGACGCGACCGAAAATCGCGGCGTGCTCAATCTCGGTGGAATCGCGAATCTGACCTGGCTACCGGCGGGCGGGGCGCCGGAAGGCGTGGTGGCCTTCGACGTCGGTCCCGCCAATTCGCTGCTCGACGGAGTGATCTCGCTGGCGACCGATGGTCGCGAACGCTTCGATCGCGACGGCGCGCGAGCACGGGTGGGGAAGGTCATCGAGGACTGGCTCGCGGAGCTGCTCGAGGACCCCTTCTTGGAACGGCCCCCGCCCAAGTCGACCGGACGTGAGCATTACGGGATGGCCGAGGCGCGGACCTGGCTCGGGCGCGCCGAGCGCGAGGACGTGGCGCTGGATGATCTGCTGGCGACCTTGACCGCATTCAGTGTGCGTGCCATCGCCCAGGCCTGGGCGAGGGTCGCTGAGAGAGCGCGGAGCGACGCGGCGGCGGCCGATGCCCGGCTCTACGTGGGCGGTGGTGGGGCGCAGAACAGCTTCATGATGGCGTCGCTTGCGGAGGCGATTCCCGGTGCGACGGTCGAGCCGATGGACGCCGGCGGGGTCCCGGCCGATGCGGCGGAAGCGATGGCCTTTTCGCTGCTGGGGCGGAACGCGCTGCTCGGGATCCCGAACCAGCTGCCGCAATGTACGGGGGTCGAGCAGGCCCGCGTATTAGGCGTGATTCACGGGGCGCAGTGGTGCTGATCGCGCGCGACCGGGTGGGGTGTGTGTCCAATGTCAAAGCTTGACGGTCATGCCGTCGTCGGCGGTCTCGATCTCGATCTGGCCGCGCTGGTGTGACATCTCTTCTCCGAGATGTGTCAGGATCAGCCGTCCGCAATCGAGCTCGTCGCGATGTTCTCGAAGTTCCTCGAGGCTCAGATGGAAGTCGAGTGCGGCACCGTGGAGCGTGCACTCGCAGACGAAGAGGTCGCTCGATGCGATCCGGATGGGCAGGTCGTCGAACCAGCCGGTGTCGCCGGAATAGGCGATCCGTTCCCGACCCAGCTGGACGCGGTAGCCCTGCGGGTTTGCCTCGGGCTGGTGTTGGGTCGCGAAGGCTTCGATCTGGGCCGGGCCCGCCGAGAAATGTTCGCCGGCACGAAGTTCGCGGTAGTGGATCGGAAACGTCCACTTGCGGCCAGCGAGGCTGTGGCCGAGCGCCGCGGCCAGGGTGTGTACACGCGACTCGATTTCGGGCGGCCCGACGATTTCGAGGGGATGGGTCCGGGCGTCGGTGTAGAGCGATGCGTAGAGAAAGGCCGGGATCCCGCCGAAATGATCGCCGTGAAAATGCGAGATCAGGATGACGTCGACTTCGCCGCGCTCGATCCCGAGCTGGTTCAGCCCGCCGTTGGTGGTGCCGCCACAATCGAAGAGCATCCCGCCGCGTTCGCCGCGGGCGAAGATGGCCGACTGGCGGCGGCCGCCGGCGCCGAAGGCGTCGCTGGTTCCGATGAAGACGACTTCGCTCAAGACGAACTCCCGCTCGCTGACGCGCGACAGGCGTGAAAGGTATTTCCAGCATACACGCCTTCGCGTCCGCGGAATCCCGCCGGGACGCGTTCGCCCTCCCACACGACGCAGCGCTCCAGGCTGGCTTCCGGCGAGACCTGGGCGCTTCGCGCGATGACGCTTCCACTCTCCGGCACCCAGGGCAGGATGTCGCCTCCCCAGGCGGAAGCGCCGCCCCCGAGGGTGGGCAGGTTCGGCGGCGACAGATTCACGTCGAGGTATTCGTCGGGCGTGCCCACCGGCTCCCAGACCGAGGTCGTGGCATCGACGATTTCGGCACCGACCGAGGCCTCGCCGGACTCGATTCTCGGCACGAGCCAGTCGCGGAGATCCTCGAAGGCGGTCCGATCTCCGGGCCAGCCTGCGAGCGCAGCGCTCGAGAAGAAGCGAACCCCCGTGAAGAGGCCCTGACGTGTTTCCCGGGCGGGTTGCGGGTCGGCGCTCCCGACACGGTCCGCCGGTCGCGTGATCTCGCGTTTCCCGATGCGCGTCAATTGGCCGCTGGCGTCGAGTCCAATCGTTCCAAATTGCGTGCCGCGCGAATCCTCGCGCAGAACCAGGCTCACATCCCGGCCACTTGCACGGTGGCGTGCGAGCAGGCCGCTGAGATCGATGTCGAGCAGCATGTCACCCGCCATCACGAGGCAATCGGCCCCAGCGGAGAGGAAGTCCGCCGCGTGGCGGATGCCACCGCCGGTTCCCAGTGGCTCTGCCTCCTCGGACCAGCTGATCGTCATCTTGTCGGGATGGTCGGATTCGACCGCTGCCCGAATGGTTTCCGGTCGGTGGAACAGATTGATCAGGACCTGTTCGACGCCGTGGCGCGCGAGAAGTTCCAGCAGGAGGCTGATGACCGGCCGACCGTGGACCGGCAGGGCCGGTTTCGCGCGATAGTCGGTGAGCGGGCGCAGACGCGTGCCGAGCCCCGCGGCGAGGATCATCGCGCGCACTGCATCGCTCCTCGGTCCCACGCATCCCGTCGCTTCTCGGTCAACGGTCCCCGCTCGCTCCATCATCTGATTCGCGCCGTCCGCATACTCACCCTCGCCTGCCACTATCGGCCGATTGGATCATAGGCGTAAGTGCCCGGATCACAGAAGTGAGGGTCCCGATCTCGGGAAAAGACGGTTCCAGGCGCTCCGCTGCGCGTGTCAGCAGCTCGAGGCCGCGCGGGATCTCCGGCCATCGGCGCGAATCGCCTCGGACGCGTCCGGCGTGAACGACGTGGGAGATGTCCTTGCAGAGCCGAGCGATCGCCAGCGCATCGAAACGAAGTCGCGCTTCCGCGGGGTCGGGTCGGTCGGGCAGCTGCTCACGGGTCGATTCGAAAGTGGCCACTACGAATGGCTCCTCGAGCTCAATCTGCAGATCGTAGAGCAGACATACGAGGTCGTATTCCGGAGGCGCCAGAAAGGCACCCTGGATGTCGATCATGACGAGCGAATTGCGTGGCGGCGGGGCCAGATGCAGGTTCT
>SMVB01084321.1_pt1 | contig 31631 bp, 32 predicted proteins | sample 2456461 | NCBI WGS metagenome assembly SMVB01 (sample SAMN11095934, study PRJNA526329) | marine sediment metagenome | biome: Marine sediment; feature: Surficial sediment; material: Deep marine sediment; isolation source: Hadal surficial sediment | place: Pacific Ocean | collected 2014-05 | depth... | reverse complement strand
TCTGGGGCTATCCATCAGTTACAGCTCTATGCGGAAGTGCCAGATCCGTTTGAGGACACTTCCGGGATCAAAAGCCGCGCTCGCTGGACTCAGCGAGTATTAAGTTGGCTTAGCAGATAGTCGATCCTCTTCAGCGGCTCACTCCCCGCCTGTCCAGGATCAACCCCCAAAGCCCGGTGTCAAAACCGGGCTTTTTTTTGCCCACAAGGTTCTAGCACCGTGGACTGGTCCGCAGGTAGCGCAGTGAAATTCGCACGTGAACCCGGAAATCGCTCTCAAGTGTGAATCTGTTCACATAATCTGGCCGGAGAAAGGCTGATCCTGCGCCTATTGATCCTTCTCAACATGATCGAGCTGCCCTGAAACCCTCGCGTAGTACGGTTTCGGGACACCATCCAGGATCGACGCAATGGATGAGACTGACTCTGTGAACCAAAAAGCTGGAGACACTGACGTCACCAGTAGAATACAGGCGATTCGAAACCGCGCCATGCTGGAGGAGATCACCGAAGGCACGACTGGGCGGCATCGCTACCGGCCTGCAGCAGCCTATGTTCGCTGGGCGCAGAGCGTGTTGAGTTGGCTTAGAGGGCGTTCGCGCGCATCTCGCTAGCCTCGCCGTCGACGCGCTCAGTACAGGTCCCTGACGATGAGCGAGTCTGATCACCAACGTGATTCTCGTCCCCGCGGCCGACTATTGAACCACCTCGCTGATGCGCCGAGCAGGGATCTCGGGTCTCTGTCGTAATCGACGCGATGGTGCATACCAGGCTCGCGAACGGGGCACGCGTACAGATCGCTCCGGGAAGCCCATGATAATCAATGTCTTTAGTCAGGCGCTGCCCTTGTGTCGGCCCGGACTCGGGCTTACAATTCCGTTTGATCCGCGTGGGTTTGTGCCTGAGTCGCGGGTGTAGGCAAACAAAACGGCCGTCGGCACGCGCGACTTAGGGGTCATACTCCCACTGGAGACGCGAGTCACGGCCGCTATGCTTTAAGAGTCTGATGTTGTAAGGAGTCCGGTATCGCCCACGCTAAGCGTGTAAAACGCAATGACGAGATCACCACGCCCGATGTCCGAGTAATCGGTGCTAATGGGGAGCAGGTCGGTGTCATGCCGATCGCAGAAGCTTTAGAACAAGCGCAGACGGCGGGCATGGATCTGGTAGAAGTGGCCCCAAATTCCGAACCGCCGGTCTGCCGAGTAATGGATTACGGCAAGTTCGTATTCGAGCAGAACAAGAAGGCTCAGTCTGCTCGACGGAAGCAAAAGCAGACCCACGTCAAGGAGATCAAATTTCGGCCGGGCACGGAGAAATCCGATTATCAGATTAAATTGCGTAATCTGATCAAATTCCTGACCGCAGGTGACAAGACCAAGGTGACCCTTCGCTTTCGTGGTAGAGAGATGGCGCACCAGGAAGTGGGGGTCGACTTACTACGGCGTGTGCGAGAGGACCTTGAGGAATACGGCACGATAGAGCAGCTCCCGCAGCTTGAAGGCCGCCAGATGATCATGATCATCGCACCAAAGAAGCGGTCTGCTAACTAGACGACAACAGGTCACAAAAAGTGCTTGACCCAATACAGACGAAGGCGTTGTCTCTATAAAAGGGTCTGAGCCGCCCGACGAGTCTCAGGCAATACTCGTTCGGCTACATATGAGGAGATAGAGATGCCGAAGCTTAAAACCAATCGGGGGGCCGCGAAGCGGTTCTCCCGTACCGCCAAGGGTGGCTATAAACGCGGTCAGTCCTTCCGTAGCCATATCCTGACGAAGAAAAGCCCGAAAAGAAAGCGGCAACTCGGGGCGACCCTGCAGATCGCTCACGCCGATCAGAAAGCCGTTCGCAAACTACTGCCTTACAGCTGAGGACGCAAAATGGCCAGAGTAAAACGTGGAGTGGTTGCCAGAGCTCGCCATAAAAAGGTGCTCGACCAGGCGAAGGGTTACTACGGCGCTCGCAGCAAGATCTATCGCGTTGCGAAACAAGCTGTCATCAAAGCGGGTCAGTACGCCTACCGCGACCGGCGCCAACGTAAACGGCAGTTCCGAGCGCTGTGGATCATACGCATTAACGCCGCAGCACGAGGTCATGGGCTGTCTTACAGCCGACTCATCCACGGTCTTACTCGTGCTGAGATTGAAATCGATCGAAAAATTCTAGCTGACATCGCGGTTTACGACCAAGCGGCCTTCGCCGCGATCGCGGAGGCTGCTAAAGAAGCTCTCGCATCCTAGATCCTGTCGGATCTGGGCAGGAAACTCCGCGGTGAACCAGACCGCCCAACTGCTTAACCAAGCCCGGGATGCCGTCGAAGGCACTACGACCCTGGACGAGCTGGATGCTGTACGTGTCAAATATCTCGGCCGCAAGGGTCTACTCACCGTCCGTCTCAAAGAACTCGGCGGGCTCTCCGCCGACGAACGCCCCGCTGCGGGCCAAATCATCAACGAGGCGAAACAGGCTCTGACGGCCGCCATTAAAACGCGCCGGAACGTGCTTGAAAAGGAGCGAATTCAGGCAACCCTGCAAGCGGACGGTCTGGACGTTTCACTACCGGGCCGTGGTCATGTCTCTGGCACGCTGCATCCTGTGACACGAACGTTGCGCCGTATGCTGCGCATCTTCGCCCATGCAGGTTTCGAGGTGCATACGGGTCCTGAAGTAGAAGATGAGTACTACAACTTCACGGCGTTGAACATTCCAAAAGATCACCCAGCTCGCGCCATGCACGACACGTTCTACCTGGAGTCCGGGCTGTTACTCAGGACGCACACATCTCCGGTGCAGATACGGGCGATGGAGAAACACGGTGTACCGATTCGGTTGATCGCTCCGGGCCGAGCGTACCGCTGCGACTCGGACCTGACGCACACTCCGATGTTCACCCAGGTGGAGGTCCTGACGGTTGACCGTGGTATCAGCTTTGCGAATCTGAAGTCATTCACCTACGAATTTCTCTCGAGCTTCTTCGAGCGAGAAGTAGAGCTGCGATTTCGACCATCCTACTTTCCGTTCACCGAACCGTCCGCGGAGGTCGATGTGCTATCTGAGTCTGGCCGCTGGCTGGAAATTCTAGGCTGCGGCATGGTGCATCCGAAGGTCCTAAAAAACGTCGGCGTGGACCCTGAGGAATATACCGGGTACGCACTCGGATTCGGTGTCGAACGCCTCGCGATGTTGCGCTACGGCGTGGATGATCTACGTCTTTTTTTCGAGAACGACATTCGTTTTCTCGAGCAGTTCAGATGAGTCACCTGCCGTGCGTGTGAATATCGAATGGCTCCGAGACTGGGTCAAATTTGATCTCGAGCCCGCTCAGCTCGCTGAGCGGTTGACCGTGGCCGGGCTAGAAGTGGACTCGGTGGAGGCTGCCGCGCCCGACTTCGAGGGACCCGTCGTAGCGGAGATCACGGCAGTCGAGCCACATCCTGACGCAGACCGGCTCGTCGTGTGCAACGTCAATGACGGCCGCAAGCAACACGTGGTCGTCTGTGGGGCACCTAACGCCACGAGCGGGCTCAGAGTGCCTTTTGCCCCGGTCGGAGCACTGCTACCGGGTGGGGTAAAGATCGGCCGAGCCAAGCTCAGAGGCGTATCGTCCGACGGCATGCTTTGCTCCGAGAAAGATCTCGGACTTTCGGAAGCGTCCGACGGCCTTTTTGAGCTGCCGAACGACGCCCCACTGGGTCAGTTGATTCGAGAGCATCTACAACTCGACGACGCGATTCTGGATATCGACCTGACTCCGAATCGCGGCGACTGTTTTAGTGTCCTGGGTATCGCTCGCGAGATTGCCGCTACTCAGGGACTGAAGCTCGAGACCCTGGCGAGTTCGCCGGTTGCGGCGCAGAGCTCGGACACCCTTAACGTCAAGCTCGAAGCAAACGCCGGTTGCCCAAGATTCGTTGGCCGCATCGTTCGCGGAATCTCTAATACGGCCACCTCGCCGGTGTGGCTCACTGAACGTCTGCGCCGCGCGGGATTGCGACCGATACATCCCGTAGTGGATGTGACCAACTACGTGATGCTCGAACTCGGCCAGCCCCTGCATAGCTATGACGAGCGGAAAATCGATACCAGGATTGTCGTGCGATTGGCACGCAAAGGCGAAAAACTGACATTGCTGGATGGCCGCGAGATCAACCTTGACGCAGACGTTATGGTGATCGCAGACAAGGCGGGAGCTATCGGACTCGCCGGCATCATGGGCGGCCAGCGTACGGCCGTCGATGCTAAAACCCAGGACATCTTCCTCGAAGCAGCCTATTTTTCGCCTCCGGCGATTGCCGGTAGAGCGCGGCGTTTCGGGCTGCACACTGACGCCTCCATGCGCTTTGAGCGCGGCGTCGACCCCGAGCATCAGGCCCGCGCGATCGAACGGGCCACAGAGTTATTGCTCGATATCGTGGGCGGTGAACCGGGCCCGTGTGTCGAGACCAAATTGCCTGAGCATCTGGCCGCGAACAAACCGATCCTACTGCGGCATGAGCGGTTGCAAGCCTTACTCGGTCTAGACGTGAGTGCGGAGAATGTTGAGCGCATATTGAAAATTCTCGCGATGGATGTGAAACGAAAGCGAAATGGATGGCGCGTCACGCCGCCAGGATATCGCTTTGATCTGCGTATCGAAGAAGACCTGGTGGAGGAGGTCGCGCGCATGATCGGCTATGACAATATTCCGATAACCCCGGAGTTGAGTAAGGTTCATCTCGGTACAGTAACCGAGAGTCGGGTGCCCGAAGAACGACTTGCCGACCTGCTGGCCGCGCGTGGTTACTCTGAGATTATTTCGTATAGCTTCGTCGATGAGGAGCTGGAAAACGCGATCAACCCAGGAGCGCCGACGGCGAAGTTGGTCAATCCAATCTCCAAGGATCTGAGTGTCATGCGTCGCTCGCTCTGGTCCGGATTACTGACCACGGCAAGGCTGAATCTGAGCCGGCAACTGAGTCGCATGAGACTTTTTGAGATCGGCGGGCAATTCTCGGTTGTAGCGAGCAAGATCGAGGAAACCCCAGTACTGGCAGGGCTTGTAGCCGGAAGCCGATGGCCAGAACACTGGGATTTCGCAGCCACAGGCGTCGATTTTTTCGATGTGAAGGCCGACATCGAAGCGATTTTTCAGATCACCGGCAGGCTCGATGAGATCCGATTCTCTCCCGCCGAGCACCCTGCGCTACGACCCGGACAGACCGCTAGAATACAGCTCGCTGGAGAAGATATTGGTTGGTTGGGTTCACTGCACCCTGTCTTGGAACACCGCCTGGAATTACGAACGAATGTGATCTTGTTTGCACTCCGCTTAGAACAAACGCTGCAATCTACGCTACCGAATTTTCGCGCTTACTCAAAATTTCCGTCGGTCCGAAGAGACCTTGCACTACTCGTCGAAGAAAACGTTTCCGTGGACCAAATCATCGAGACCGTCCGCGAGAATGCCGGTGACGTGTTACAAAATGTCGTGATCTTTGACGTCTACCGTGGTGAAGGCATCGATTCAGGACAAAAAAGCGTCGCTTTAGGGTTGATTTTGCAAGACACATCCCGCACCCTTACTGACGCGGATGCGGACCGAACGGTGTCGTCCGTAACAGAGCATCTGGGGCGTGTGCTCGGGGCCACAATAAGAACTTAACGAATAATCGAAGACCCATTTATGGCACTCACCAAAGCTGACATGGCCGAGTCGCTCTTTAACGAACTTGGCTTGAATAAACGCGAAGCACGCGAACTGGTCGACTTTTTTTATGAGACCCTGCGTGCGGCACTGGCAACAGGCGAACAGGTCAAACTATCCGGGTTCGGGAACTTCGACTTGCGGGATAAGAATCGACGCCCCGGCCGTAACCCGAAGACTGGAGAAGAGATCCCGATTACCGCGCGACGGGTTGTGACCTTTCGGCCAGGCCAAAAACTAAAGGCACGAGTAGAGGCCTATGCTGGAACCCGGGAATAACGACGAGCTTCCTCCGATCCCAGGCAAGCGCTATTTCACGATTGGTGAAGTAAGCGATCTTTGCGGGGTGAAGGCGCATGTTCTCAGATATTGGGAGCAGGAGTTCCCGCAGCTCAAGCCTGTCAAACGGCGCGGTAATCGACGCTACTATCAACGTCAAGATGTACTCATCATTCGGCAGATCCGGGGACTTCTCTATGCGGATGGTTTTACGATTGGCGGCGCACGACAGAAGCTTACCGGGGACGAAGCCCGCAGTGATACGAGTCAGAGCCAGCAGATTATAAAACAGGTCCGTGTCGAGCTCGAGGACATCCTTCGACTCCTACGACGCTAGCAGTCAACCGCTTCACGACTCGCTGAACTCATCAACAAAGCCTTGTTGGACCACTAGCCAAACCCATTTAATTCCCCAGAACCGATGGTTTTGGTTAAACTTGCGATCATGATCGGGGCGTGGCGCAGTCTGGTAGCGCACTTGCATGGGGTGCAAGGGGTCGGAGGTTCGAATCCTCTCGCCCCGACCAATGTCATAAAACTCGGATGCGATACAAGCTCACGTCAACAGCGCTCGTGAGTTTGCGTGACCCTCAATCGAGAGGGCTGCGTTTATGAGGCTACACAATGAGGCCGCGATCATAGCAACCCTGCTGTGTGCAATCTGCTACCTGCGATGTGTATACTTCGGCCATGTTCGCCGTACTGGCTCACGGCGAACCACAATCAGAGCAACAAGAGACCCTGAACTATGAGTATTGCCGATCTCAGTAATGTCCTGAAAATCTTTCGCGGTACCGATTTGACCCCGGAGGAAAAGAAGCAACTGTTTCGGGAAGTCCTGCTCATGACACTCGCGCGCGCGTCAAGCTCTGATGCGAATATCGCGCCCGTCGAGGTCGAGACGGTTCAGGCGATTGTCAAGAAAACTACCGGCAAGGATATCAGTGCCGCAAGTATCCGAGTGGCGGCAGCCTCCGATCTCTACGAGACGGCATCGTTGGAAAAGTTTCTGTCGAGTTGCGGACGCAAGCTCGACGCCACCAGTCGTGTCACAACCGTGCAGGCGCTCGCCGAAGTTATAAAGAGCGATACGCGAGTGACCTCCCGAGAAGTCGATTTCTTCGATATGGTGGCCCGCGCCCTTGCTGTCACGCCCGCAGAACTCGCAGGGCTAGTCGTCGACTAACCTCGACCCGCCAACCAAATATCTAACTTAAGAGCGCTTTCCGAGGTGATCGGGAGCGCGGTCCCGTTCACTCCCTGGTTCGGTCGGTCTTTGCGCAGGCCCAGCCACCAGCGTTCGGTCTTCTATCCCCAGAAAAATTGGTTCTGCATGATGCCGGTAAATATTAACCTTGGAATTGAAAACATTTCTCGAAATTCCGTGCTTATCTTGAACTGAAATCTGGCGGATGCTGAAACCCCCGCCTTTCAATGGCGTGCCGGTCAAATAACACTGGATGGAACCGATCTTCTCCCCCGATAGCTCCAAGCCACTCAACTGCTCAAGGCTCTTCGCGGCCTTCTCAACGAAGTCCAGCGAGTCCAGCATGGACGCATCTTCCGGGGAACCACCGCTGCTCGGGATTTCCGCCGAGAACTCGCCGACAAGGATTTGCCCTGGCAGGGCACGTTCGATCATACGGGCGAGCTCCACAGTCACGTCACCGACGATGTAGTTATAGATCGTCGGGTTCAGTCCTTCAGCCTGATGAAATTCGTAACTACTGCCGATATGAAAGCCGGCACGCAGCGTGGGCACCGTATTATACGTACCCTTGCTCCTAGCAATCGCATTGTCTGCAAGCACCAGATGCATGAAGTGATACAGATTGATGTCGGCTTCCAGGCCGAGGTCTCTATTCCACAGATAGAACCCATCACCCGTCGTGGAACGGCCGAAGTCGATTCCTATTTTTTTCGCCAGCAGCTTGCTCTGCGCTGAGTTAACAGAGTAGGAGAGACTATTCAATTGTGTCATTTGTTCGAACGGGCTCGATAAACTGAAACCGACAATATCGAACAACGCCACGGCCCGAGTGGCAACGTAACTAATGCTATAGCGTTTGATCATCTGCTCGATGAGTTGCTGCTCCCGCGGAGAATTGGTCAGAGGCACGCGCAACGGCAGATGGATCTTCTCGATTCCCAGCAGAGTCGCTACATTCTTCATCTTCCTTGGCGTCAGCTGACGGCGCTTCGAGATCAGCATCTTGAAGAAATCTTCCGAGGGTCTGGTGGTCTGAGTTCGCTCTACCGAGTCACTCGAAACTTTATCGGAATAGGTCGCCACGGAATAATGCGGAACCGAAAGAATCGCAATGCCGTCCCCTTCCGGGCACCAGTTCAGGATGACGTTCTGGCCGAGCCCCCATAGATCATGGAGGCGTGCATCGAGAAAGATAATATTGCCGCGCTGCGGCAGGCTCATCTCCTCGATCAAAGTCGAGAGCGCCGTTGGGTAGGAACCCGCACTATCGAGCCCAAGAAGCCTCGTCTCGGTAGAATCCATATTCAGAATCGTCACTCGTTGATCGAATGATACTATACGGGGTTACCCGCGACCTTCACGACAACGATTAGGATATTAGACGTTGGACAAGAATGGCGAAGTTGATCCGCGCCAGTACTCACGCATCGTCGTAGACGGACTCGAGCAAGCACCCAGTCGAGCAATGCTGAGGGCAGTCGGATTTACCGATGAGGACTTCTCGAAGCCGCAAATCGGGATCGCGTCGAGTGGCAGCATGGTCACGCCCTGCAATATGCACCTTGATGGCCTCGCGGACATAGCCGCCGCCGGCGCCAATGCTGCCGGTGGAAAAAGCATCATCTTCAACACGATTACCGTCTCCGATGGAATCTCCATGGGGACGGCGGGGATGCGTTACTCGCTTGTCTCACGTGAAGTCATTGCAGACTCGATCGAAGCCGTCGTTGCGGCTGAGGGCTTCGACGGGCTCGTGACCATCGGTGGCTGCGACAAAAATATGCCGGGCTGCGTCATGGCGATGGCTCGCCTGGACCGACCTTCGATTTTCGTCTACGGCGGCACGATTCAGCCCGGACCGAAGAATCGAGACATCGTGTCCGTTTTCGAAGCCGTTGGCGGAGTCGCAGCAGGTACGGTCAGCGACGCAGAGTTGCTAGAAGTGGAATCAACCGCCATCCCCGGTCCGGGCTCTTGCGCCGGTATGTATACCGCCAACACCATGGCATCCGCCATCGAAGCGCTAGGCTTAAGTCTCGCCAATAGCTCCGCGCAAGAGGCTGTCTCCAACGCGAAGAAAATCGATTGCGAGCAGGCCGGGCAGACGGTCATGACTTTGGTCCAACGCGGTATCAAGCCCTCAGACATTCTCTCGAAGGAAGCCTTCGAGAATGCGATCACGGTAACCATCGCGCTGGGAGGATCAACCAACGCTGTACTACACCTCCTGGCGATGGCACACGACGCGCAGATCGAGCTCACGCTGGATGATTTCACGCGTGTCGGCGCTCGCGTACCGGTACTCGCCGATCTCAGGCCCAGCGGTCGTTATTTAATGTCGGAACTCATTCGAATCGGCGGCATTCAACCGCTAATGAAAATTCTGTTGGATGCAGGGCTCCTTCACGGCGACTGCCTCACCGTGACCGGCAGGACCCTCGCCGAAAACCTCACGGCTGTGGATCCGTACCCCGAGGGGCAGGACATCGTGCGTTCGCTCGATAATCCCATCAAAGCGGACAGCCACATAGCCGTGCTGTATGGGAATCTCGCGCCGCAGGGTGCCGTGGCCAAGATATCCGGCCAGGAAGGCACCCGCTTCAGCGGTCACGCCAGAGTGTTTCATTCCGAGGAACATGCGCTGCATGCCATTCTAGACGGCGCCGTGGTAGCCGGGGACGTCATCGTCATCCGCTACGAAGGCCCTAAAGGCGGTCCGGGCATGCGCGAGATGCTGAGTCCAACCGCTGCCATCATCGGCCGAGGCCTGGGTGATAAAGTCGCGTTAATTACCGACGGTCGTTTTTCCGGCGGTAGCCACGGTTTCGTGGTCGGTCACTTGACGCCGGAGGCAGCGGTCGGCGGGCCATTGGCGATCGTAGAGGATGGCGACCAGATCACGATTGACAGCCAGGCCAAAACGATCGACTTGCAGATTTCTGACGAGGAGATGGATCTGCGGCTGCGCAAGTGGCAGCCGCCGGCGCCCAAAGCCACGCGGGGCTTGTTGGCTAAATACGCACGGTTGGTAAGCTCGGCGTCGAAGGGCGCTGTCACCGATCTGGATCTCAGAGAAGTTCCTTGACGTAACCGCAGGTAGCCTTTAACTTGCGCGCCATGATGCACATCGGCATGAAACGAACGACCGGCCCGATGATCATGCGTAAGCAGATCGGCGGCGGGATACTTGTGCCCATGTGGTAGCCAATACAACACCACGGTCATCAAGAAAAACCCGCTGAGGACAGTCCCAGCGGGTTTTTTTTTGCAGGAGCACTATCGTGACGGGTGAACAGGAACATGCGGGGCTCGGGGTTGAAGGAGTAGAGACGCCTTTCCCCGAATCGCCGTTTGTCGTGATGAAGTTCGGTGGCCGCAGTGTGGCGACGGCCCAAAACTGGACGACTATCGCCCAGCTTTTGCGACAGCGGCTCGACGAAGGGCTCACGCCGGTCTTGGTTCACTCAGCACTGGCCGGCATCTCCGATGCGCTGGAAAACCTGCTACTGCGAGCCACCGCTGCCGATACCGCGGCGGAACTGGATGCGATTCAACAACGGCACGAACAACTCGCAACGGAGCTGCAAATCGATCCGCAACTGCTCGAGTCAGAATTCCAGAAACTGGGGCAACTGATCGATGGAGTCCGGCTAGTAGGCGAAGTCAGCCCGCGGGTACACGCCCGGGTAATGGCGACGGGAGAATTGGTCGCGACGACTTTGGGAGCCGCTTACCTTCAGCAACAGGGCCTGCCGGTGCACTGGAGAGACGCGCGTGAACTGCTGCAAAGCGAGACGCAACGAGACCAGACTGAGCGTTCCCGCTTTCTCGCCGCAACCTGTGATTCTTTGCCGAGCAAAGATCTTCAAGCAGAGCTCTCGAATATCGACGGCTTAGTCGTCACCCAGGGTTTCATCGCCGCCAGCATCGGCAGCGATACCGTACTGTTGGGTCGCGGCGGATCAGACACGTCAGGCGCCTATTTCGCCGCAAAATTACAAGCACGCCGTCTGGAGATTTGGACCGATGTGCCAGGCTTCTTCAGCTCGGATCCTAAAGCGATACCGTCGGCGCGATTGCTGCGGCGTTTACATTATCGAGAGGCTCAGGAAATCGCCTCGGCCGGCGGTGGCATCTTGCATCCGCGTAGCATTTCGCCGGTGCGAAAATTGGGTATTCCACTGTTCCTGAAGTGCACCAGCCACCCGGACTGGGAGGGCACGGTGATCTCAAGTGCTGCGGGCGAAGATACACCGCAACTCATAGCAATAACGCAGCGCAGTGGACTGACATTGATTGCCATGGAGTCCATGGAGATGTGGCATCAGGTCGGGTTTCTCGCGGACGCATTCCAGATTTTCCGTAGCCATGGATTCTCGGTCGATCTTATTTCGACATCGCAGAGTAACGTCACCGTGTCCATTGATGTTGGCGCCAATGTCGCAGATCAGTCGGCGGTGACTGCGCTGGCAACGGACCTCAGCCACTTGTGTCGAGTCAGCGTCATCGAAGATTGTGCTGCCGTAACCCTCGTCGGACACAGGATTCGTGCGATTCTGCACGAGCTTAGCTCGGTGATGGAGGTATTCGAAGAACACAAAGTGCATCTCGTTACGCAGGCCGCCAACGACCTGAACTTCACATTCGTCGTCGACTCCGAACATGCCCATCGGCTCGTACAACGCCTGCATGCTCTGCTCGTGAACAAATTTCAGGAGGGCGGTGTCTTCGGCCCCACCTGGGCGCAACTGCTTGGGCCAACGCCCGTATCAACGCCAGTCTCGTTGCCAACCCCTTGGTGGGAATCGAAGCGAGATGAATTACTTGCCATCGCCGCTGAGAGGACGGCCGCCTACGTCTATGATCGTGACACCATTCGGGCAGCGTTGACTGCCCTGACTTCGCTGAAGTCAGTCGACGCGATCTATTACGCCATGAAAGCGAACTCGCATCCGGATGTCCTGCGAATTGTGGATGAGCAGGGCGTGAATTTCGAATGTGTCTCACCGGGCGAGATCCAGCGCGTGCTGCAGTCGCTGCCTGACATACAACGGGAACGTATTTTGTTCACGCCGAACTTCGCAGCAAAGCAGGAATACGAATGGGCTCTGGGGCAGGGTGTATGGGTAACGCTCGACAATCTCCACCCGCTCAAGCACTGGCCCGAACTCTTCAAGGGTCGAGAGCTTTTTGTTCGAATCGATACCGGTCAGGGACGGGGGCATCATGAGCACGTCCGTACTGCCGGGGTGCACTCCAAATTTGGTATACCGCTGTTCGAGCTGGACGAACTCAGCGACCTGATCAAGACGGCCGGTGTGCAGGTCATCGGCCTGCATGCGCATACAGGCAGCGGAATCCTGGCTGCAGAGAACTGGCAACAGACAGGAGAGCAGTTAAATGCGTTACGCACTCGATTCCCCGCGGTTCGCTACATGGATCTCGGCGGAGGCATCGGGATTCCCGATCGCCGGGAAGAAAAACCGTTGGACATGGCCAGCCTTGACGAGGCCGTGAGTGCGGTGAAGGCTAGCGCTGATTCGATCGAGCTGTGGTTAGAGCCGGGCCGGTTTATCGTGGCTCAGGCCGGTGTACTGATTACACGGGTGACGCAGCTCAAAGGCAAAGGTGGAATGCAATATGTGGGCGTCAACACCGGGATGAACACATTGCTCCGACCGGCTCTGTATGGCGCCTATCACGAGATCGTCAATCTCTCTCGGCTGCACGACGCCGCAACCGAAGTCGTGACGATCGTCGGACCAATCTGCGAGACGGGAGATCGACTCGGATCCGAGCGTCTCATGCCCGTGACGGAGGAGGGGGACGTGCTACTGATCGCCAATACGGGAGCCTACGGTTACGTCATGAGTTCCCACTACAACTTGCGCGATCCCGCCGAGGAGATCCTGATCTAATCGGAAAACCGCACAGGCCAACCCCGACTCCTTAGCCAGACGTCCTGCTGATACCTATGCCAACGAGGCCAATCGGACGGCATAGACACCACCAGGATGCCGATCCGAGGAATTGCGGCCGAAATCTACTCCTACGCGTTATGGCGTCGCTCAAGCTCTGCGACAGCGTCGGCGAGACCGAGACCCCGCACACGCAATAACACCAGGAGGTGATAGAGCAGGTCGGCAGCCTCGGCCGTGAGTCGCGCGTCGTCCTCCGCCACGGCGGCTACGACAACCTCGACGGCTTCCTCGCCAAGTTTCTGCGCGACCTTGAGCGCTCCGCCGGTCGCAAGCTCCACCGTGTAGCTTCCGGCCGTGGGGTTGCTTAGCCGGTCCTCGATAATGTTGTCGAGCTTCGCTAGAAAAGCTACTCGATCCATGGGTTACTCCTCGGTCTCAGGGGGACGCACGGCAATGCGAGCGTCGAGCAGATAAGTTTTGAGGTCAAAGATCCGGATCGCGGCAGAATGAAAGACGCTCGCCGCAAGTGCGCCATCGACAGCGGCGACCTCGAAGACATCCTTGAAGTGCTCGAGTTCTCCCGCACCTCCAGAGGCGATCAACGGCACCTGGCAAACCGCGCGCACGCTAGTCAACTGCTCGAGGTCGTAGCCCTGCCGGACACCGTCCTGATTCATGCAATTCAGGACAATCTCTCCGGCGCCGCGCTCCTGCACCTCGCGAATCCACTCCAGCGTCTTGCGCTGACTGGAACGACTGCGTTCAGGGTCGCCCGTGTACTGGTATACCCAGTAGTCACTCTCTTCTGAAGAGCTGTCGACCCCGACCACGACGCACTGGGAGCCGAATCGCCGCGCCAGCGTCTCGATCAACTCCGGGTGCTCCAGTGCGGGCGAGTTGATGGAAATTTTATCCGCGCCGAAATTCAATACAGTTTCGGCATCATCCAAGCTGCGAATGCCGCCCGCAACGCAAAACGGAATATCCAAGATCTCGGCGACGCGGTTCACCCAGCTGCGATCGACCGTACGACCATCGGGGCTGGCCGTGATGTCGTAAAACACCAGTTCATCGGCGCCCTCATCACGATACCGTGACGCAAGATCCAGAATATTCCCCATAACCTGGTGATTGCGAAACTGGACGCCCTTTACGACCACACCGTCACGCACGTCCAGGCAGGGAATTATTCGTTTGGCAAGAATGATCTTATCTCCGCCGTAGATAACCGGCCTTCGAGCAGGGCTTTGCCCGAGACCGCATGGGTTATGCCGACCTGCGCCAACGCCTCAAGGTCTTTGGCATCTCTCACACCACCGGACGCCTGGAACACGATCTCGGGCCAGCGTTCGATACAATCGCTGTACAACGCCAGATTCGGCCCTTCCAGGGCGCCATCCTTCGCGACGTCGGTACACAGCACATGCTTGATTCCGGTCGGCGCAAAACGCGCCAGCGCCTCCCATAACGTCGTCTGCGACTCCCGCTGCCAGCCGTGGGTTGTGATGTAGGGCATACCGTCGTCAGCCACGTGTACGTCCAGTGCGAGCGTGAATCGTTCCGCGCCGAATTCATCGAACCATGCCTCGACTTGCTCCGGCCGGGTAATGGCGAGACTCCCGATCACAACGCGTTGGGCAACGGCCAGTGCGCGGACCAGACTATCGCGACTGCGGATGCCGCCACCCAGTTGGATGTTAGCCCCAGCACTTTCGTGCATTGCGTTCACTAGATCCAGGTTGACGGGCTCGCCGCACGCAGCCCCGTCCAGGTCGACAACATGCAACCACCTAGCTCCGAGCGTAGCGTATTTCTGCGCGAGCTCTACGGGATCGATGTCGTAGCGGGTCTCCTGGTCGAAGTCGCCCCTGAGCAAGCGCACACAGCACCCGTCGCGTATATCGATGGCAGGTAGTAGCAGCATGAACTAGAGGTCTAGAAAATTGGCGAGCAGGCGCGCACCCAAACCAGCCGAACGTTCAGGGTGAAATTGTGTACCGTAGAAATTGTCCTGTGCGACGATCGCCGAGAATGACGTGCCATACTCAGCCGTAGCGCGCGTGTAGTCGCCCTCCGGCAGGGCGTAACTATGAATAAAGTAGGCATAACCACCGTCTGCGAGACCGTTCAGCAGTTTCGACGCCGCTCCAAGGCGAATCTGATTCCAGCCCATCTGGGGTACCGGCAGCTTCTTGTCCTGCGGAAATCGGCGCGCCCGACCCGAAATGATGCCTAAACACTCTGCATGATCTTCGTCCGAACCGGAGAACAAGAGCTGCATGCCTAGGCAGATTCCCAACACCGGCTGACTCAGCTGCGGAATCAACGCTGTAAGCTTCGCGGCATCGAGGCGCATCATCGCATCCCGAGCGGCACCGACACCGGGGAGTAAGACATGACTCGCGTTGCGAATCTGGTCGGGATTCTCTGTTACGGGCGCGTCGATGCCGAGACGTTGCAACGCGAACTTCAACGAGGCGAGATTCGCGCCACCACTGGCGACGATGACGGGCGACACGCTCACAACACGCCCTTTGTCGACGGCAACTCTTTGCCGTCGCGAACGAACGCCTGTCGCAGTGTCCGCGCAACACCCTTAAAACATGCTTCTACCATGTGATGCGCGTTGTCGCCCTGGACACGGATCTGAATCGCAGCACCCAGCGCTTCGCTAAGCGAACGGAAGAAATGAGGTACTAACTCGGTCGGTAACTCGCCCACGCGCTCTCGCGGGAACTCGCCGTCGAACACGAGATACGGCCTTCCACCCAAATCTACGGAGATCTGCGCCACTGCTTCGTCCATTGGTAGGAGGAATCCGTAGCGCTGAATGCCGCGTTTGTCTCCCAACGCTTGTCTGAGCGCCTCTCCGAGTGCCAGCGCCACATCTTCCACCGTATGGTGCTCGTCGACCCGAAGATCACCTGAGCAACGAACATTCAGTTCGAAACCACCATGTTTTCCCAATTGTTCGAGCATGTGATCGAAAAAGCCGATTCCCGTCTCGATTTGCGGCGGGCCGGGTCTGTCGAGGTCCACCTCCACTTGGACATCCGTCTCGTTCGTGCGTCTTGTCACCGCAGCACGACGAGGTTGATCTAGAAGGACGTGAGCGATTTCCGTCCAAGTCTCTGCAGCGGAACCAGCGCAGGCGACCTTAAATCCTTTCAGACCAAGGTTGGCCGCAAGCTCGAGGTCGGTTTCCCGATCACCGATGACCACCGAACTGTCACGATCGAGATCGCGCGTAGCCAGATAGTCGTGGATTAAGCCTGCTCGCGGTTTGCGGCATACACATCCGTCTTCGGCCGTGTGCGGACAAAAGAACTCGGCGGCGAATGTAACGCCCTGTGAATTGAACATGCGTAGCATGTGCGCATGGGCAGTATCAAAGTCCGCTTGCGGGAACGCATCCGTCCCTAGCCCGTCTTGATTGCTGACGATGACGAACTCGTAGCCGGCCGCCTTGAAGGACAGCAGCGCGGGGATCACACCCGGCAACAAGCGAACCTTGGCAAGTGAATCGACTTGCCCATCGTCCGGCTCTTCAATCAACGTACCGTCACGATCGAGAAATAAGACCTTATTCGCCATCCGCGATCCCCTCACTCGAGACGGCTTGCAGTAGCCGATCATTATGTTCCGGTTGACCGACGGTGATTCGCACACAGTTGGTCAAATTCGCATCGGTGGGAAAAACCCTGACCAGAATCCGTGCGCGGTGGGCAGCTTCAACGAAGCGCGATCCGTCTGTCGTCTCCACCAAAACGAAATTGGCATCGCTCGGCCAGACTTTGGTAACCAGCGGACTAGCCGCTAGTGCCTTCGCCAATCGCGCCCGCTCGGCGCGCAGCAGCGCCGTACGTTCTGCTGAGATTCGTAGTGAGTCGGTAGCCAACGCGGTCAACACCAGTTCGATCGAGGGCGTTGGAAACGTATACGGCGGCAGCACTTTACCAAGAAACTCGATCAACTCCGGCTGGCCGATCAAGGCCCCACAGCGCACACCAGCCATCGATACAAACTTGGAAAGCGTACGCAACAACACGACGTGGTCATACCGAGTCTGCAGCCCACTAAACCCCTGTGTCGTCGAAAACTCCTGATAGGCCTCATCGATGACCACCAACGATCGACCCTCGACCGCACGGCAGATAGCATCGAGTTTTGCGGGGTCCATTGCCCGCCCGGTAGGATTGTTGGGCGAACAGATAAAAACCAGTTTCGTGCGCTCACTGCTGTTAGCAATCATGCGCGAAACGTCGAGCGTAAAATCCCGGTCGGGGTCCCGATCTCTTAGCAGCGGCACCGAGAGAACCTCGGCGCCCTGAATACCCGCATACAGCCGGTACATATCAAACGTCGGCGGGCAAATCAGAATCTGATCACGGCCCGCGGTGCAGAATCCGCGGATCAACAGGTCGATGGCCTCGCTCGTGCCGCGCGTAACCAGCAACGCTTTCGCGGATACAGCGTACTGTTCGCTAAGCCGTTGCGTAATCGAATCGGGGCGCGGTGGCGGATAGATGTTAAGGCCGCGCTCGGTAGGATCGCCCGGTGCCTTCCAGGGCGACTCGTTCGCATTCAGACGAATGTAACCCGGCTCGTAGGCGCCGGGGACATAGGGCGGCAGACTTGTCAGCTCTTGCCGAGCCAGTTTTAAGATGCCGCTCATAGCCGATTACGGAGATCTTCACCGGCAAGATAGTCCAAGCGTTGTCGTACCGCTCGGCTGTGAGCGTCAAGGCCTTCCAGGTCCGCCAAGGTCTCGGCAATCGGCCCGACTGTCGCAAGGCCTGCCGGCGTTAGCTCCTGGACCGTCATCGAGCGCAGGAAGTCGCTGACCCCAAGGCTCGAGTAGGCGCGCGCGAAACCATAGGTCGGCAAGACATGGTTCGTGCCGCTGCAATAGTCGCCCACGGACTCGGGCGCCCAGGGCCCGAGAAACACCGAACCGGCAGCCTGAATTCGATCGAGCCAGGCCCGGGGGTTCTCGATCTGCAGCAGCAAGTGTTCAGGCGCGTAGCGATTCGCTACCTCCACCGCCATCTCAAGATCAGCAACCAGAATAGCGGCGGAGTATTTCAGTGACTGCGAGACGATGTCCCGGCGCGGCAGGCGCGCCTGCTGCGTGTCTAATTCGGTCAGCGTTGCAGCACACAAGCCGGAGCTCGTCGTGACTAGCAGGACCTGTGAATCCGGTCCGTGCTCTGCTTGCGACAGCAGATCCGCCGCTACGAACGCGGGATTCGCGGTGTCATCAGCGATGATCAGGACCTCGGAGGGTCCCGCCGGCATGTCGCGTGCGGCGCCCAACGGATCCTGGGCAACCTGTGCTTTGGCCGCCGTGACCCAGGTGCTACCCGGGCCGAATACCTTCTCCACCTTCGGTACGGTCTCGGTACCGTAAGCCATGGCTGCGATTGCCTGCGCGCCGCCCAGCTTGAATACCTGTTGCACACCGCATGATCTCGCCACCGTCAGGATCGCACGATCCGCCTGACCGTCGGCCTGCGGGGGGGTACACAGAATCCGCGTCTGACAACCGGCCAGCGCAGCGGGGATCGCGAGCATCAGCGCAGTAGAGGGGAGGGGAGCACTGCCCGCAGGCACATACAGCCCGACGCTTTGAATCGGACGATATACGCGTTCACAAACGACACCGGGCGCCGTCTCAACAACGACCGACTCAGGCAGTTGCGCCTCGTGGAAGGACTGAATATTTGCCGCCGCTGCAGCTAAGGCTTCGTGCTGACCTTGAGTCAGAGCCCTTTCCGCGGCGATAAACTCGTCTTCGGTGACTCTCAACTCCGAGAGCTTGACGCCGTCAAGCTCCGCGGTCAGCTCCTGCAGTGCCTGATCGCCGTCCCGCCGGACGCGTTGAATAATACGCGCGACTTCGATCTGCAAACGATCGTCTTGAACCAACGCAGGGCGACGCAGAACCGCCTCGCGCCCGTCGGAATCCAATTTTTGCCAGACGACCTGTTGCATACGCCGCTACTACGCCAACATCTTTTCTACGGGTAAGACTAGAATCGAACTTGCGCCCGCTTCCTTGAGCTGCTCCAACGTTTCCCAAAAGACGTTCTCGCGACATACGGCGTGCAGGGCCACTTTATCGTCACGCCCGTCAAGGGGCATGATCGTCGGTGCTTCGCTGCCGGGCAGTAGCGCGCGAATCGCGTCCAACGCAGACCGCGGTGCGTGCAACACAATGTACTTGCTCTCGCGTACCTGTTGTACGCCCTCGATGCGTTGCAGCAATCGTTTAATCCAGACGGCCTTCTCTTCCGGTACCTGGACGGGTGTTTGGATCAGTGCAGCACGGCTTTCGAGTATCGTTTGCGCCTCATAGAGTTGGTTGGCCCGTAAGGTTGAACCACTCGACACGAGATCACAGATCAGATCCGCCTTGCCCAGGCTTGGGGCGATCTCAACAGCACCCGAAAACTCAACGACCGTCGCATCAACGCCCTCGCGCTGCAGATAGTCTTTGAGGATTCTCGGGTAGCTAGTCGCGATTCGCTTACCGGCCAATGACACCGAACCTTCGAAACTCGTGCCATCAGGAACGCCGAACGACAGGCGGCAATGCCCAAAGTCCAATAGGCTCACCTGCCGAAATACCGCCGACGCGTCCGCCGTACCGATACCGAGGCGGTATTCCTCGACGACATTTAAGCCGACGATACCGAGATCGCAGATATCTTCCTGCACCAGGCTCGGAATGTCGTCGTCACGAACCAACAGCACATCGACAGGCATATTCTCTCCGTAACAAATCAACTGATCTCGGCCCTTCGAGTAGCTCAAGCCGCAACGACTCAGCAACTCCAATGAGTGATCGGTCAAGCGCCCGGACTTCTGCACGGCAATCTTGATACGTGCGGTTTGTTGCTGCATGGTGATGTCTCTACCTAAGTTCTATTAAGTCGCTCTAAGGCCGTACTGTAGCCGCCGTTCCCGGCGCTCAGAAAGCGGGCCACGCGGCCGATGGTGGTAACGGAGACGCCGGTTAGCGCGTGAATCTTCCGGTATGGGAGTCCGTCATCGAGGTAAGCCACTACGGCCCAGCGATCCACCAGCGCCTCGAGCTCGGCCGGTGTGCAGAGATCGGTGAAGAACCGCCGGCATTCGTCCTCGGTACGGAGGTTCAGTATGGCCTGATATAACCCCGTTTCGGCTGCGCTAGCTGCCTGTTCGGTCAAACCGCGATGAAGTTTCATAGCGAACCCGCGCCGTAGTAATGTAATAATGTGCTAATACATTATAGCAGATGGGTTCCGGCGTCAAGGAGTTCGTTCAGAGCGCCAGGCGAGCGAGTACCGCGTCGCCAAAACCGGCGGTACCCGTCGGTTTCGCGCCCCCCGTCACCGCGAGATCGGCGGTCCGAGTCCCGGTTTCGAGCGCGTCGCGCACGGCAAGCTCCACCGCATCCGCAGCATCCGGGAGATCCAGAGAGTGCCGCAGCAGCATCGCGATGCTCAGGATCGCACCACAGGGATTGGCGATATCCCGGCCGGCGATATCCGGCGCCGAGCCGTGAATCGGTTCATAAAGACCGGGCCCGGCGGCGCCCAATGACGCAGAGGGCAGTACGCCGAGCGAACCGGCCAGCATCGACGCCTCATCGGAAAGGATGTCGCCGAACATATTGTCGGTAACGATGACATCGAAGTCCGCCGGTCGGCTCAACAGGTGCATCGCGGCAGCGTCGATGTAGAGGTGCTCGAGTTCGATCTCGGGGAACTCTGTCGTGAACACGCGGATCGCGGTCTCGCGCCACAGCCGCGAGGTATCCAGCACATTCGCCTTGTCCACCGAGGTGACTTTTCGACGCCGCTCCAGGGCCAGGCGCCCAGCAACACGGCAGATGCGTTCCACCTCCGATACCGAGTACTCGCAGGTATCAAACGCTGCGGATTCGCTCCGACCACGCTTGCCGAAATAGATGCCGCCCGTCAGTTCGCGAATGATGATCATGTCCACGCCGACTAGCCGCTCGGGCCGCAGCGGCGACGCCGCAGCGAGTTCCGGATGGGGCTTGACCGGTCGCAAGTTCGCGAACAGGCCGAGCGATCGCCGTAGATCAAGCAACGCTTGCTCCGGGCGCAATTCCACTGCCACGTCAGCCCACTGTGGCCCCCCGACCGCGCCAAGAAATACTGCGTCGGCCGCACGGCAGAGCGCGAGTGTGTCGTCCGGAAGAGGCCGGCCTACCGCGTCGAAAGCAGCACCGCCGATCGGCGCCTCAAGGAGCTCCAGAGCGAGATCGAGCTTGGCTGCTACCGCTTCGAGTACACGGATCGCCTGAGCGGTAACCTCTGGGCCGATGCCGTCTCCAGGCAAGACGACGACGGTGCGACTCATCGAGTTCGGGCTTCGTATTCGTCGATGGCCGCGTCGTGCTGGAGTAGAAAACCGAGCTGATCGATGCCGTTCAACAGACAGTAACGGGAGAAGCGGTCAATGTTGAATGGGATCGGATCATGCTCCGGAATCACCAATTCGAGCGTATCAATGTCTACACTGATCTCCACACCGGGATGATCGAGAAGCCAACGATGAATCTCCTCATCCACGATCACCGGAATCAGCCCGTTCTTCAGCGAATTATTTAAGAAGATGTCGGCGATCTCTGTACTGATGACAACCTCAAAGCCGTAATCCAATAAGGCCCACGGCGCATGCTCGCGCGAGGAACCGCAACCGAAATTTCGGCCGACGATCAGGGCCGCGGCACCCTCTGCATCCGGCTGGTTCAAGACGAAATCCGCTTTTGCACTACCATCGGCTGCGTAGCGCCAGTCAGCAAACAAGTGCTGCCCAAGTCCCTGCCTGACCGTTGTCGTCAGGTAGCGGGCGGGGATAATCTGGTCGGTGTCTACGTCGGTCAACGCAAGAACAGCGGTCCGGGAACTGATCCGTGTCAAAGGCTTCATTGCTGTTAATCCAGGAACTGTCGGGGGTCGCTGACGACACCGGTCAGTGCCGAAGCGGCAGCGGTCAACGGACTGGCGAGTATCGTTCGGCCACCGACGCCTTGCCGACCCTCGAAGTTCCGGTTACTCGTGCTTACGGCCAGCTTGCCGGCCGGTACGACGTCGCCATTCATCGCTATACACATCGAGCAACCCGGCTCGCGCCACTCAGCTCCGGCTGCCTTGAAAACCTGATCCAAGCCACGCGCCTCGGCGTCCGCTTTGACCTGTTGTGAACCCGGGACGACGAGCATGCGAACGTTTGCGGCAATCTGACGCCCCCGCAGTAGCCCGGCGGCAACTTCGAGATCACTCAAACGTGAGTTCGTGCAACTACCGATGAACACGATGTCCACAGGCGTTCCGGCCAGCGGCTTGCCCGATTCGAGTTGCATGTAGGCCAGAGCCTTGGCGAATGCTGCGTCATTCCCCGCCGGGGTGGGCACCGGTTCGTCGATCGAGATGACCATGCCGGGATTCGTCCCGAAAGTCACCATGGGTTTCATCTTCGACACGTCCAGCGTGACCTGCTTATCGAAGCGCGCTTCGGAGTCTCCGGGAAGTCGCTGCCAGGCCGCGAGCGCCTGATCCCAGTCCGCTCCTGACGGTGCATGCGGGCGGCCGGCCAGATATTCATAGGTCGTGTCGTCCGGCGCAATCATCCCGGCCTTCGCACCCGCTTCGATGGACATATTGCAGATCGTCATACGCTCTTCCATCGAGAGCGCCGTGATAGCGGAACCACGATACTCGATCGCATGTCCGGTGCCGCCGCCGACGCCGATCTGGCCGATGATGCTCAACACAATATCTTTTGCCGTCACGCCGCGAGATAACGTTCCTTCCAGATTCACCGCGAAAGTCTGCGGTCGCCTCTGCAGCAAGCATTGAGTCGCGAGCACATGCGCCACCTCCGTCGTACCAATACCGAAGGCCAACGCGCCGAACGCGCCGTGGGTACTCGTATGGGAGTCGCCGCAAACGATCGTCATGCCGGGCTGCGTCGCTCCAAGCTCCGGACCGATAATGTGCACGATGCCGCGTTCAGGACTTGAGAAGCCGCGTAGCACGATGCCGAATTCGCTGCAGTTCTTGTCCATCTGAACGAGTTGCCGCGTGGCGGGCGTGTCGCTCACGACCACAAGGTCCGCCAGCGAACTCACCGGCGTCGTCGGTATCGAATGGTCCATCGTCGCAAGCGTCTGCTCCGGCCGCCTGACATGTAAGCCGTGATCGCGGAGGAGGCTGAAAGCCTGCGGCGAGGTCACCTCATGGACGAGATGCAAATCGATATAGAGTATCGCAGGGGAATCGTCCGTCTCCGCGACAACCACATGCCGGTCCCAGACTTTCTCGAATAAGGTCTTCATCGTTGTCTCCGCGCTCAGACGGCGACCGGACGGTCGACCTGGCCGCCGCCTGCCTCGAGCGGCTCCAACCAACCCCACTGGTCCGGCGTCGAACCATCGAAGAGACCGAAGAACTTCTCCTGCAGGCTCGCCGTAATCGGCCCGCGACACCCGTTGCCGACGGTAATTTTGTCAACAGATCGAACCGGTGTGATTTCGGCTGCGGTGCCCGTAAGAAAAACCTCATCCGCGATATAGAGCATCTCTCGCGGAATATTCTGTTCGAGTACGGCCAAACCCAGGGTCTCAGCTAACGCGAGCACGGAATGGCGAGTCAGACCGGCGAGGATCGAAGCTGAAACCGGCGGCGTGTAGAGCGTACCGTCCTGGACCAGAAACAGATTCTCGCCCGCACCTTCGCTCACATAGCCCGCGGTGTTGAGTGCTATCCCTTCCGTGAATCCCAGGCGGCGCGCTTCCAACGTGACCAGAAGACTCGAAAGATAATTGCCGCCTGCCTTCGCCAAGGCCGGCACCGTATTGGGCGCGACCCGCTGCCACGAAGAGATGCAGACATCGACGCCATTCTCGAGCCCACCGTCGCCCAGATAAGAACCCCACTCCCAGGCCGCGATCGAGCAATTTGCTGGCGCAGCGGGATCCCCGGCAACCCCCATTTCGCCATAGCCTCGGTACGCGAGCGGACGAATGTAGGCACCATCAACCAGACCGTTCTTCAGTACCAGGTCTTTGCACGCCGTGACAAGCGTGTCGAGAGAGTAAGGTATATCGAGGTAGTAAATCTTGGCCGAATTGAACATGCGACGGATGTGGTCCGTGAGACGAAACCCGACGGGTCCAGCCGGGCTCTTGTAGACACGGATACCTTCGAAAACGGAGGAGCCGTAATGCAGTGCATGGGTCAGTACATGCACCGTGGCTTTTTCCCACGGAACAAATTCGCCGTCATGCCAGATGTACTTGCTGGTCTTCACAAGAGCATTCCTTCAGTCCTCGTCGTTAAGGATTACCAAGCGCGACATTCTCTGCCGCCACCTGGCCCGTCCCTTCCCGGCGACGAATCACCCGGTTGATCACCTCGAGATAGGCAAAAGCCGCGGATTCGACGATGTCAGTGCTCACGGCGTGTCCGCGGTAGCTCTGCTGATTGTATTCGACGGTTACCGTAACCTCACCCTGAGCGTCATCTCCGACCGTGACACCGTGAACTTCGAAGTTTTTCAAGACCAATTCCACGCCGGTCGCCTGCTCCAGCGCCCGAAAAACCGCTGCGACCGGGCCGTCGCCTGCGGCAGCTTGCCGCAGCTCCCGTCCGTCCGTGTGACTAATTCGTAGCGCCGCAGCAGCGATACTACCCGTGCCTGCCGTAATGTGCAGCTCCTCGATGGCCCAGGGTCCGGCTTTGCCGACATCGACATTCATGATAATCGCCTCGATATCCTGGTCGTACAACTCCTTCTTCCGGTCGGCGAGCTCTTTGAACTCCTTGAAACAGCGGTTCAATTCGACGTCATCCATTTCAAAGCCAAGTTGTTCGACTCGTTCCCTGAACGCGTGACGACCACTGTGTTTACCCAGGACGAGATTGGACCGCGATAACCCCACGTCCTCCGGACGCATGATTTCGTAGGTGGTGTGATGGCGGAGCATGCCGTGCTGGTGTATGCCGGCCTCGTGAGAAAAAGCGTTTTCCCCAACGATGGCCTTATTCCGTGGCGCATGCATACCGGTTACGTTAGCGACGATCCGGCTGGTCGGATACAGTCGCTGGGTTCGAATGCCCGTCTCGAGGCCGAAGTACTCCTGCCGAGTTCGCAGGGCCATGACCACTTCTTCCAGAGAGCAGTTACCCGCGCGTTCGCCGATCCCATTAATCGTACACTCAATCTGTCTCGCACCTGCCTGTACCGCCGCGAGGCTATTAGCGACCGCCAGACCCAGATCGTCATGGCAGTGGGCACTGAGACGAATGTTGTCTATCCCCGCGACGTTCGCCTTCAAGTAGCGAAACAGCTCGAAGAATTCACCCGGCACTGTATAACCGACCGTATCCGGAATATTCACCGTGGTCGCACCGGCTTCGATCGCAGCCTGTACGACCTCGGCCAGATACTCTGGCTCCGTCCGAGCCGCATCTTCCGGCGAGAACTCGACGTCCTCACACAGTGACCGAGCTAGCGTCACGCTTTCGACGGCTACTTTGATGATCTCTTCCTTCGCCATCTGCAACTTGTGTTCGCGATGGATCTGGCTAGTCGCAACAAAGACATGAATGCGCGGCTGCTGCGCGTCTCTCACCGCGTCCCAGACCAGCTTTATATCCTCCGTATTGCATCGCGCCAGCCCGCAGATCGTGGGGCCTTCGATCGTCCGAGCGATTGTCTGTACAGACTCGAAGTCTCCGGGGGAAGCCGCCGGGAACCCTGCTTCGATAATGTCGACCTTGAGTTCTGCGAGCGCGGCGGCAACACGGAGCTTCTCATCGAGAGTCATGCTGCATCCGGGAGCTTGCTCCCCATCTCTCAATGTGGTGTCAAAAATGACGACTCGTTTGTCATCCGCTGCGTTCATGATATGTCTCCTCAACAATCGAGGTTATGCCTCTAATTTCAGTCATTCCTGCAACCAGCTCATACGACCTCTAAGCTCCTTGCCGACTGTTTCGATTTGGCTGTTAAGATCCTCCTCGAGCAGTCGGTTGTACTCCGGCAGACCGGCTTCATACTCGGACACCCAGTTTTTTGCGAACGTACCGTCCTGAATGTCTTTCAGCACTTCTCGCATCCGCTCGGAAGTGTGGGCATCTACGACTCGCGGTCCCTGTGTGAGATCACCGTATTTAGCTGTCTCGCTAACGAACTCATGCATTTTCCTTAAACCACCTTCATGCAGGAGATCCACGATGAGTTTCACCTCATGCATGCATTCGAAATAGGCTACCTCGGGCTGATAACCGGCCTCGACCAGCGTGCGAAAGCCGCGGACGATGAGTTCGGAGAGTCCACCGCACAACACGGCCTGCTCACCGAATAAATCGGTCTCAGTCTCCTCGGCAAACGTCGTATCGAGTACGCCGCCCCGAGTTCCGCCGATACCATCGGCGTAAGCCAGCGCACGCGCATGTGCGTTGCCGGTCGTATCTTGCGCAACTGCAATCAAGCAAGGCACGCCTCGACCGGCTTCATACTGACGCCGCACGAGATCACCGGGCCCTTTCGGGGCGATCAACACGACGTCCAGATCATCCCGAGGTTCAACCCGGTTGTAATGAATATTGAAACCGTGCGCGAATAACAGGGTGGCATTTTGTTTCAGCTTCGACTCGATCTGCTGATAGAGCTTGCGCTGAACCATGTCCGGAACCAGAAAGGCGACGAGACCGGCGCCGTCCACTGCTTTCTGCGGCGGAAGCACTGCGAAACCGTCGTGCTCGGCCTTGGCGGATGTCGCACCGCCCGGCCTTAGACCGATGACGACCTCGAACCCGGAGTCGCGTAAATTCAGCGCATGAGCACGGCCCTGACTGCCATAGCCGAGAACGGCCAGGAGTTCTCCGCTCAGCACTTCGGGCCGAACATCGGCTTCCTCATAGAGTTTCATGTCAACACTCCTGTCATCGACCAGCTATCGGTCGTTGCGGTCACAAAAATTAGGCCAAAAAAAACCCCGCAGCCTTTCGGGTGCGGGGTTTACATGGTTTATCGTCGTCAATCCACGCGCCCGCACCTGCCGTCGCTAAGCAGTACGGTAAGGAGCAGCGCGTGGTGGTTCTGGGTCATCTCTAATCAACTACGTTGGCAATCACACATCATCCAAAAAAGACCGAGCGATGTCAACGCCTTAGGCCCACTACTAGAAATTTGATGAAATAATCAGCATAAGGTATTGATCAACAAGCTATTTTACAGGGGCTCTAATCGCGGTTGATCGCGGGGCAGAACCGCAACATTGGGTTTGCCTGCGACCGGAGGAGTCGCACGACGTCTGCCGATCGATCATCGCGCAACTATAGCGCCGGTCTGTCGTTTTGCGCTATCCTCTCGCCCGGGCACCCGTTGCCCAAAAAGGGAGAAGCTCAATCGTGCAGCGCGTAGGCGCTGCATTTGCGAGACACGAATAAGAGAAACTGATCGACCTGGAAGCCAAGGACCTTCGGGGCAACGCCCAAACTAGAACGGTCGGCGCAGATAACACATGCTCTACGTTGCTTTAAGGGCCGATGGTGGTTGTTCGCGCTTCCAAGAAGATCGTTGCAAAGGGTCTAGACCGGGCAGCCAAAACATCGCCGACTAGCAATGGGAGCCCGAATTTAACTTCCACAGTTGATCTCTAAGTTTTAGTTGAGGAGCAGGCATGAGAGCGATACGTAACGGAGCGCTTCTGGTGAGCACGCTCGGCGCGATTTTCACCGCTGAAATGGTCGCAGGCCAGGCGGTCGACCAGATAATCGCCGCCGAGGACCGTCGCATTCAACAGGCGCAAGCGTCTCAGGATGCTATCGACGGCATCGTCGACGATACGCGTGAAACCGTCGACGAGTACCGGGGGATCGTCAAAGAGATCGAGGGGCTACGCGTTTACAACACGATCCTCGATCGCCAGATCTCAGCACAAGAGCAAGAGCTCCGTGAACTGCGCATATCGATCGACAGCGTCACCGTCATCGAACGTCAGATCCTGCCATTGCTCACACGGATGATCGACGGGCTGGAGCGCTTTGTCGCGTTGGACGTGCCGTTTCTGGCAGACGAACGTAGCGAGCGGGTCACTGGACTCCGCGAGTTGCTCGGCCGAGCCAATGTCACCGCGGCCGAGAAATTCCGCGTGGTCATGGAAGCCTGGCAGATCGAGAACGACTACGGACGGACGATATTCGCCTACACCGACGAACTGACTATCGATGGTGCTGTTCGTGAAGTCGACTTTCTGCAGATCGGCCGGGTGGCATTGATTTACCAAACTCCGGACGGCGTAAATGCGGGCGTCTGGGACCAGTCCAATCGCGTCTGGGTTTCACTGGGCAGTGAGTATCGTAACTCGATTCGAGAAGGGCTGAGACTGGCTCGTAACCAGGTCGGTCCGGCCTTGCTGCTCATTCCCGTTCCCGCGCCGGAGGAAGGCTAATGAATAACTCTCTTGTCCTACCGGCGGCAGCGCTGGCAGCACTCATCCTCACTGGACCCGCCGCGGCGCAGCAGGATGAAAAACCCCTTGATGTGCTCTTGGATCTCGTCGCGACCGGCGCCGCTAAAGACAACCAGCAAGAACGCGAGCGTTTGCAAAGATTCGAGCAGAACCAGGCCGACCAGGAACGGCTGCTGCGAGAAGCGCGTGACGAGAAGGCAACCGAGGAACGGCGCAGCGATCGGCTCGAGACCACGTTTGAAGCCAACGAGCTGCTCATTACCGAGGTAACGGCGCAGCTAAATGCTCGCTTAGGCTCGTTGCGTGAGCTGTTCGGTGTTCTGCAACAGGTTGCCGGCGACGCCAGAGCACAATTCGAAAACTCGTTCACCAATATAGAATACCCCGACCGAGCGCAATTCCTGACCGACCTGGCAGCGAAAATGGGTTCCAGCAGCCAGCTGGCCTCTATCGAGGAGATCGAACGCCTCTGGTTCGAGCTGCAGCGGGAAGCCACCGAACAGGGCAAGGTCAAGCGGATCCGAAATTTTCGGGTCATCACTGCGGATGGCCAGGAGAGCTATGAGGATGTCGTTCGAATCGGCACGTTCAATATCGTCGCCGCCGGCCGCTATTTGAGCCACAACCCGGATACCAACTCGCTATCAGAGCTCCAGCGTCAGCCCTCCGAGGGGCGCTTCACGGGAAGTACCTCCGACCTGCTGGCCGCCGCACCCGGAAGCGGGTTCGTGCGTTTCGGTCTTGATCCTACCAGCGGTGTCATTCTTGATTCATTGGTGCAATCACCGAATCTCCAGGAACGTATCAACCAGGGCGGGATTGTCGGTTACGTGATCATCGCGCTGGGCCTGTTGGGCCTGCTGCTGGCGCTGGAACGCCTCATCACCTTGACCATCGCGGGCCAAAGAGTGAAGGCGCAACTGAAACGCGACACGGTGTCCGACGACAACGCCTTGGGTCGCGTGCTGCAGGTTTACCACAGTAATCGTCAAGCGGACACGGAAACGCTGGAACTCAAGCTCGGTGAAGCGATCTTGAAGGAAACGCCAGCGTTGCAGCGCGGCATCCTGTTTATCAAGGTTATTTCCGTCGTCGCGCCGCTCCTCGGGCTTCTGGGTACCGTCACCGGCATGATCAATACCTTCCAGGCCATTACTCTGTTCGGTACCGGCGACCCGAAAACCATGGCCGGCGGTATCTCACAAGCGTTGGTTACCACGGTCCTCGGCCTCACGGTGGCTATCCCGATGGTCTTGCTGCACACGATCGTCAGCGGGCGCAGCCGAACCATCACGCAGATTCTTCAGGAGCAAACCGCGGGTATCGTTGCGGAGCAGTCCGAGAAGTCTCAGTAGACACAGGGTATGGAGTCTCGGCGGGCAGCCTCCGAGACTCTCCTTGTGGAGAGTTAGGCGATGCAGTTTTTTATCAATGCCTTCGAAGCCATCCGGGACTTCCTGGAATTGGGCGGTCCCGTGCTACGCATCATCGGCGTCGTTATCCTGTTCTTGTGGATCTTGATCCTGGAGCGATTGATCTATTACCGCACCGGGCTGAAATCCTTATTCGAGGAAGCGCTGAACGAGTGGGAGCGCCGCCCCGAACGAAAATCCTGGCATGCCCGCCAGGTACGCGAGGCGATTATTTCCCGAGTCAGAATCTCGGCCGAAAAAGGCCTGCCGATGATCCAAACGCTCGTCGCGCTGTGTCCGTTGCTGGGCCTGATGGGTACCGTGACGGGCATGATTCAGGTATTCGAAGTCATGGCGATCTCGGGAACGAGTAACGCCCGATCGATGGCCGCGGGTGTGTCCAGAGCCACGGTGCCGACGATGGCCGGCATGGTCGGGGCGCTATCGGGCGTGTTTCTGATCACGATTCTGACCCGCACGGCCAAACGGAATACTGCCATCCTGGAAGACAGACTAACGATGGACCATTAGGGGGTCTTGAACATACCTTGAACAACAAGGTATACTGCCCCCCTGGCGGACCGGCGCGGAGGATCAGGCGTTGAAAAAGCACATCGCCAATATTAAGAACGACGAGGAAGAGGCTGAGATCAATCTCACGCCCATGCTCGACGTGGTCTTTATCATGCTGATCTTCTTTATCGTCACGGCATCCTTTATTCGTGAGACCGGCTTGGACGTCAACCGTCCCGAACAGGATACGCCTCAGGTCGTGCAGGAGGAGGGCGCTATTCTGGTCATCATCGACTCCACCGACGATATCTGGATTGATCGTCGCGTCATCGATCCCCGTGCTGTACGGGCTAATGTCGAGAGACTCCATGCCGAAGACCCGGACCGGCCGGTCGTTATACAGGTAGCAAAGACTTCCACCACCAAAGCACTGGTGACGGTCATGGATGCGGCACGTCAAGCCAAAGTTTTCAATATCTCGATAGCAGCGGCAGAGTAACCTCCGGCTAACGAGACACGGGCAAAGGATTTACGCGATGAGAGAATCGATAGCCGAACAACTGCGGGAAGAAGAAGACGTGGAGATCAACCTCACGCCGATGCTCGACGTGGTGTTTATCATGTTGATCTTCTTCATCGTCACCGCAGTGTTTGTTAAGAATCCCGGCGTCGAAATCAACCGGCCAGAGGCCGTGACGGCCTTCGTCCCGGACAAGGGGAGTATCTTCATTGCGGTCACTGCCGCCAATGAAATCTGGGCCGACAATCGCAACGTTGGGCCAGACGGCATAAAAGCTGCGATCGAGCGCCTGCACACGGAGAATCCCGAGGGCGGCGTCGTTATTATGGCAGACAGTGCAGCGGCCAACGAGTTCGTTCTTAACGTAATGGATGCTGCGAGAGCAGCCGGTATCACCAACGTCACAATCGCAGCGAGCGTTCTCTGATTAGGCTGCCCGCGGGAGCGTTCATGGTAGAATCAGTTAATTAGCCAGCGGAGAGAATTCATGATTGCTCGCTATGCCCTCTCCATCAGTATTGGAGCTGCGATCACCTTCGCGCTGCTGTTTCTAATGCAGCTTCTGATCGCCACCGGTCGCGGTGCACTCACC
>SMVB01246454.1_pt1 | contig 31632 bp, 21 predicted proteins | sample 2456461 | NCBI WGS metagenome assembly SMVB01 (sample SAMN11095934, study PRJNA526329) | marine sediment metagenome | biome: Marine sediment; feature: Surficial sediment; material: Deep marine sediment; isolation source: Hadal surficial sediment | place: Pacific Ocean | collected 2014-05 | depth... | reverse complement strand
TTCTGGACGTGGGCCGGTATTTCGCAGCCAACGAGAGCTGGGGAACGCTCGAGGACTGGGGAACGCGCGGAGGCGCCGCGGACGCGTCGGAGCCGGTGGTGACGAATCCCTTCGATTTCAGCTGTCGGCAGAGCTTTGCCGTCATGATCACCGATGGTAATCCAAACCGTGATCGGATCGCGATCGGCGGCTTCTGGGACACGATCGGCGACTCCGACGGCGATGCCGGCGTGGGCGAGAACGGCACCGAGAATCTGGCGAACGTGGGTGCCGAAAATGTCCAATGGACCGACGACATCACCCGAGAAATGTTCCGGCGCGACTTCAACACGAGCCTCGAGGGAACGCAGAACGTCACCACCCACGTGATCGGTTTCGATACGAACGGCTCCAACCTGCAGCGCATGGCCGATAACGGCGGAGGCCTCTACCGAACGGCCTCCAGTTCGGCGGAACTCACCACCGCTCTGTCCGATCTGGCGGACGCTTCGTTCGATGCGTTGGCCTCGTACTCGACCGCCGTCGTTCCGACGAGCCGGACGGCTTACGGCTCGTCGTTCTACAACGCCTATTTCATCCCGGACGAGGACGATGCGTTCTGGGAGGGGCGCATCGAGGCCTACGACATCTCGCCGGACGGCGAGATTCTCGATCAGGCGGGCGACCCGGCTGTGAATGGAGCGGATGAGTTCGTCGACCCGCCGAATCCCCACTGGGATGCCGGTCTTCTGCTTCGGTCCAACTCCTCGAGAGACCTCTACACGACGATTTCCAACGCGAAGGTGAGCTTCACGAACTCTGCGGCGATCAAGGCAGCGCTCGGGATCAGCGTGGCTGACGTGCCCCTCTTTCCGAACTACCCGTCATCGGGCGTCAATACCCAGACTCTCGCGGAAGATGCCCTGATCAACTACCTGATCGGTCAGGACGCGTTCGATGAGAACGGAAATTCGAATAGCACGGAGCTCAGGACGAAGGTGCTGGGTGACGTGTTTCACTCGACACCGGTCGTCGTGGGGGGCCCGTCGAGTCTGCTGATTGGAGAGAGCGCCGAGTATTTGGCCTTCTACGCTGCGTTCGACAACCGCAAGCGGGTCCTCTACGTGGGCGCAAACGATGGCATGTTTCATGCGTTCGACGCGGGCACGCTGACGGTGGGCGACAATCCGTTGACGCCGGCTACGGAGACGGCGGCCGTCTTCTATACCGCGGGAACCGGTGCAGAGCTCTTCGGCTATGTGCCCGGTCTGTTGTTGGACGATGTCAAGCTCGTGCCCCGGAATAATCCGCGAACCTACTATTTCGTGGATGGATCGCCCGTGGTGGCCGACGTCTGGCTTCGCAGCGGGACGGGTGATTACTCGCGCGATACGGACGAATGGACCACGGTCTCGATTACGGGTTTCCGAGAGGGCGGCGCGGGGTATCTCGCGCTCGACGTGACCGATCCATCGGCGACGCTCAGTTCGCAGCCCCACGGCGCCTATCCAAAATTTCTTTGGGAATTCACGGATGCGAATCTGGGCCAGGCCTGGTCGGAACCGGTGATCACGCGTCTGAAGGTCGGCGAGGGGTCGGCGGGTGACGTCTGTGGAGTGAACAACGGCGACGGAAATTGTCGTGAGCGATGGGTTGCGATTTTCGGCGGGGGCTACGAGACGGCCGCTGATCCCAATCATGCGGACTTTGCCGCCACGAGCTCGGATGTGGGATGGACCACGGCGAGCAAGGCGATCTTCATCGTCGATCTCGCGACGGGTACGGTGCTTGACAAGGTGGAGTACGACGCCTCGACGAACCCGGACATGCTCTACGCGATGCCCAGTCGCCCGGCGGTGATCGACCTCGATTTCGACGGTTTTGCGGATGTCATCTATATCGGTGATCTGGGTGGCCAGGTGTGGAAGTGGGATGTCTCGGCGCTGGGCGACGACAGCGTCGGATCGGATGGGATCATCGACAACTGGGACCACGGCATCTTCTTCGAGACCCCGAGCGCCTCGGACGGAACCGAAACGCGGTATCGCAGTTTCTACTATCCGCCGGTCGCCTCGTTCGTTCGCCGGACGCTCACTCTCGCCTTTGCGACGGGGGAGCGCGAGCAGCTCGAATACGAGGGGGCGGCGGCCTACGACGAAAACAATCGGATCTTCGTCGTCAAGGACAACTATCCGACGGGCGCATACGCCTTCGCGAGCTCGTATGACGAAATGGATCTCACCGACATCACGTCCCTGGCGACGGATAACGACCCCTCGGATCAGGGCTACTACCTCGTGGCCGAGGACGGCGAGAAATTCGTGAGCGATGTGATCGTCTTCGCGGGCTATGTGATCCTCGTGAGCTTCGACATCGACTCCAGCAACTCGGATCCCTGCGCGGCCACCTCGGGGACCTCTCGGCTCTACGCTTTCAGTGTGTCGAGTGGATACGGATTCTTCGTCGGGGGAGGAGGTACGCCGACGGATATGGAGGATCGGTACATGGACATCGGCGGGGGCATGGCGAGTACGCCTCGGATCTCGCTCTCGCCCGATCCGAACGACGACAAGATGTACGTGAAGACTTCGAAGGGCCGCCTGATCACGATCGATCCGCCCGCGCGCAACGGATCCGGATCCTCGATGATCTACTGGAAGCAGAATCAATGAATAGAGTAATCGGTTTCGGTCTGGGAATGGCTCTCGTCTCGCTCCTGTCCGCCGGCTGTTCGGAGTCGGAGTCGACGAAAGTCGAAACCACTTCGAGGCCCATGTTGTCGGTTTTCGAAGATGATCCGGATTCGCCTGGAACGAGGGCCGAGCGAAGCGACTTTGCCGATACCGAGCTTCCGGCCATCGTGGGTGCAGCCTTCGAGCCCGATCCGCCACTCGGGGGCGAGCGACTGCGCGTTGTCCCGAGTGTCGTGGGAGGCGTGACCGCGATTCAATTCGACTGGCGATTGAACGGTGTTGCCATTGGAAATAATGCCGCAGAGATCGAGCTTCCCACGATTTCCAAGGGCGACGAAATCACCCTTCGAATGATTCCGCTGCGCGGGGTGATCCAGGGCAAGCCCTTCGAGATTTCGCAGCACGCGCAAAATCAGCGGCTGATCATCACGGCGCTCAACATCGAACGAGTAGAGGCCGCGGGCGTTGATTCCGGTGGGGCTGAACGCTGGCGCGCGGCGGTCGGTGTCGGTGATCCCGATCAGGAGGCCGTCGAAATCGAGTACCGCTGGTTCGTGAATGGACTCGAGTCGGATGAAGAGGGCGATACGATCAGTCTCGAGGGCCTGTCCCGAGGCGATACGATCGCGGTGCATGTCCGGGCAACCGATGGCAAGCGCTTCAGCCCTCAGGCGAAGAGCGGGGAGATCGTGATCGGCAATGTGCCCCCCGAAATCGTTTCGATTCCGCCACCGCTCGGCCCCCGCGGATCCTTTCGCTACGTCGTACGCGCCTCGGATCGCGATTCGGGTGACCGGCTCGAATTTGCGCTTCGCAAGGCGCCGGAAGGCATGCGCGTCAGTGACTCGGATGGCATCGTGACCTGGCAGCCGGACGTGGAACAAGCCGGCAGACACGAGATCGAGATCGTCGTCAGCGATGGCAACGGGGGAGAGGCCGTCCAATCCTTCGTGCTCTCTCTCGTGGCGACGTCATCGGAGGCCCCGGCCGCGCCGCGCTGAACTCCACGCTTCGTCCGAGTCGATTGCCGGAAGCCTCGGCCTCTCGCGCCCGTCCGAGCGCGGCTCGAGAAAACGTTCCCGGGCGATCCCGCCGCCGGCTGATTCCCGGGTGCGGGCCGGGTATGCTGCACCGCCGCATGGCCCGAAGGCCCAAGCGGGAGCGGATCTTGTCGAAGAACGGACCTCATCGAACGCCCGAGCATTCCTCGGCCGATTCGCCGCCCGCGGCGACGTCCGGCGACACGTTGCCAGCTTTGCTCGAACTCACGCGGCCGGATGACTGGCATCTCCATTTACGCGACGGCGCGATGCTCGCGAGGGTCCTGCCGCATACGGCCCGCGTCTTCGGCCGCGCGATCGTGATGCCGAATCTCGATCCACCGGTGGTGACGACCTCCGAGGCCGAGCGTTATGCGGAGCGAATTCGCGCGCTCTTGCCCGGGGATTCGACTTTCGAGCCGCTGATGACGCTCTATCTGACGGATGCGATGTCGCCGGCGGAAGTCGAGCGGGCCGCGACGTCGAGCCAGGTGGCCGCCGTCAAGCTCTATCCGAAGGGGGCGACGACCCATTCCGCGCAGGGAGTGGCGAGGCTCGACGCGCTCACGCCGGTGCTCGAAGCACTCGAACGTCACGATCTGCCGCTTCTCGTGCACGGGGAATCGACCGACGCCGAGACGGACGTCTTCGATCGTGAGCGCCGATTTCTCGAGGATTCGCTGGCTCCGCTCGTCGCACGCCACGCGGGACTGCGGGTCGTTTTCGAGCACATCACGACCGCCGACGCGGTGGCCTTCGTCGAGGAGGCGCCCGCGCGAGTGGGCGCCACGATCACTCCGCAACACCTGCTCATGAATCGGAATGCGATCTTCGAGGGCGGGTTGCGTCCGCATCATTATTGCTTGCCGGTGCTCAAACGGGAGGAAGACCGTGTGGCCCTCGTTCGAGCCGCGACTTCCGGCGATGCCAGTTTCTTTCTCGGAACCGACAGCGCCCCCCACGAACGGTTCGCCAAGGAGGCGGCCTGTGGTTGTGCGGGGATTTTCAGTGCGCCGATCGCAATCGAGGCTTATGCGGAGGCCTTCGCGCAGGCGGGTGCCCTCGATCGTCTCGAAGGTTTCGCAAGCCATCACGGAGCCGATTTTTATCGGTTGCCACGCAATCGGGACCGCATTCGTCTCGAACGGGTCGATTGGGTCGCTCCCGATCGCGAGGGTGCGGGTGACGAATCCGTCGAAATATTCTGGGCGGGCAGACCGTTTCTCTATCGAATGGGCTCGACTGATTGAGGTTGTGCACTCGCGCACCCGGCACGGATCAAGCGAGGCGCTTGGTCATGGCGAGGTGTTCGATGCCCGCTTCGAGAAAGACTTCGCCCTGGGTCTGGTAGCCAAGCTTTTCGTAGAAGGGGACGACGGGGACCTGAGCGTTCAGTTGAATCTTCGCGAGAGACCGCTCGCGGGCTCGGGCTTCGATTGCTTGCATCAGAAGACGCCCGAGGCCGAGGCGGCGCGCGGACGCGAGCACCGCCACGCGCTCGGCTTTGGCGCTGTTTCCGACGACGCGCATGCGTGCGGTGCCGAGGATTTGCTCATCACGACCCGATCCCGAGATCGCCATGAAATGTTCCGCGAGTTCGTCGAGCCCGTCCCACTCGAGTTCCGCCGGAACGGACTGTTCCTCGATGAAGACGATCCTGCGGATCGCTCGACACTCGGCGATTCGAGAGGGTTCGAAGTCGGTATCCGCTTTGGAGAAGGGGATCCGTTCGACGTGGTGTCGTGTCATCGAGGGCGGCCCTTATATGTCGGGGTGTGGCTCCTGTGAACGGTCATGTCGCGCGCGGGGTCGGCAATTGACTTCTTCGAAGAGTTTGCGCACCGGAGGATAGCCCCACGCTTCGAGCCGGTCGGAGCGGCTCGGGATCCAGAAATACAAACGCCCCGGCGTCGGAAGACGTCGGGGCGTTTGATGTGAATGACTCGATCGGTTGCTCAGACCGCCGGCTCAGGGCTCAGTTGAGCCGGACTCGAACATTCTGACTTTTGCTTGCTTACTGCTTACTCAAAACTCAACAAACTGACTGGCTCTTCTTTTTTCGTTTCGTTTCGTTTCGTTTCGTTTCGTTTCTTTTCTTTTCTTCTCTTCTTGTCTCGAGAGTGCGAGGGGTCCGGCAAGGAGAAGCCGGTCCTGAATCGCTCACGAAGGTGATGGCCTCCCGATATTTCCTTCCTCATCTAAAGCAGGTTGCGTGCCAACATCTCAGAAAAGTCGGAAGCCTAGGATTTTCGGGGAGTTACGAACTCTGGAGAGCTCCCATACAGGCTAGACCAGACCCAGAGATTGGTGCATTTTGCACCGATTCGATCCAGAGAGTCGCAACGGATCTCATAACTATTGGTTTTTAAAAGAGATAGATAAGTAATCCTGGATCCGGTGTAATCTGCCCCACTGGCGCAATTTGCACCGCTCATTTCCGGATTGGCCCATCGCGAGGCCGACCCGATTCGAAAAAACCGATCGTCGCCAGTGGAAAAATGGATCTGACGAGCCGGCTCGGCCCCGGCTGCCAGGTCGAACTGGCCCGAGCCCGCGATTTCGACGAGCGGCCCCTCAATCGCTGCACGGATCTCTCGTGCTCGCGGCAGCATCGGATGAGCAGCCGCTCAGGAGGCCGACTGTAATCAGGCGAGTCGCGCTCTTCTGGCACGTGCCCGGATCGCTGGGGGCGGGGATTCGATCGACGGACATGACGTCGCACCGGGTGTCGTGCGTTCTTGACCGACGAAGGATCGCTCGACAAGAAATGGCGCGCTTGGAGTCCAGAAGTGAACGCACCGAATACGATCCAGTCGAACCGGTCTGTGCCGCGTGAATCGGAATCATGACGGCTGAGCGGACCTCTCGAGCGTCGCGTCTGATCGGGAATCGGGCACGACGTGATAGGCTGCACGGACGCGCACCTCTTCGAGGATACGCAGGGCGGGTCGTGGTCGATGGGAGAGGGCGAGACACAGCGTAGCGAGCGCCGCGGCGGTCGATGGCTTCCAGTCACGATCGTTCTGCTCGTCGTCGTGCTCGCCGCTGGGACGTTCGGGCTCCGCCGGTTGCGTGACTCCGGTCGTGCCACCCTCGTACCCGTCGCGGATGTTTCTTCGGAGCGGCTGCTTGGCCTCGGCAGTGTCGTTGGATTCGCCGCAGCAAGTGATACCCACGCCTGGCTCGGAATTCCCTATGCACGCGCGCCGGTCGGGCCGCTTCGCTGGCGCACGCCCCAGGTACCCGAGGCCTGGGCCGACACATTCGATGCGCTGACGTTTGGATCGGCGTGTCTACAGGCGGGGGACTCGTTCGCCGGCGTTCCGGCAGAGGATGGCGAGGGTTTCGGTGGATCCGAAGACTGTCTCTACCTGAATGTCTGGGCGCCGAGGGCCGAGGCCGATGGCGTACCGACCGGACGAGATCGGCTCCCCGTCATGGTCTGGATCCACGGGGGTGGAAATACGAGCGGCTCTGCCAGCTCGCCGACATACGACGGTGCGCGGCTTGCCGGTTCCGAAGAGATCGTCCTCGTGAGCTTCAACTACCGACTGGGCCCGTTCGGATGGTTCTCGCATCCGGCGCTGCGTGATTCGGCGGAGGATGCGCTCGAGGCCTCGGGCAATTTTGGCACGCTCGATCAGATACTCGCGCTCGAATGGGTCCAGGCCAATATCGAAGAGTTTGGTGGCGATCCCGAGAACGTCACGATCTTCGGTGAGTCCGCCGGCGGTAGGAACGTTTTCGCCTTGATGTTGGCAGATGCGGCAAGCGGGCTCTTTCATCGAGCAATCGCCCAGAGCGGTTCGACGGACTCTGTGAGCCGTGCGGAGGCGGAGAATCCGAGCGGCGCGGAGCCACCCGGTCTGCCCCATGCCAGTACGGAGATCGTTGTCTCGCTGCTGGTCGACGCGGGTTTGGTTCCGGATTGGGAAGCCGCGCGCGGCTATGCCGGCGATCTCCCCCTATCCGACCTTGCCGAGTTGCTGCGCAGTCGACCGGGACGCGAGGTCCTGAACGTCTATCGCGATCCCGAACAACGTGATCGGCTCGATGTGCCGAGTCCCATTCGCGATGGCGTGTTGCTGCCCGAGGGAGATTGGGTCGATGTCTTCCGCTCGGGACGTTTCAACCGCGTGCCGCTGATGTTGGGTACGAATCGAGACGGTATGAAGCTCTTCTTCTCTCAGGACACGGCGCACGTACGCAAGAGTTTTGGGCTCCTCTACCGGATTCGCGACCCCGACGACTACCAGCGACGCTCGCGCTATCACAGTGATCTCTTGGCTGTCCGGGCCGTCGCGCGGCCGGCCGCTGCAATTCACGATTCGGGTTGGAAGGAGATCTACGCCTATCGATTCGACTGGGACGAGTTGCCGAGCGTGTTGGGACAGGACATGTCCGAATTGCTCGGTGCGGCAGGCGGATTCGAGCTTCCCTTCCTCTTTGGCACCTTTGATCTCGGCGACCCCCTGTTGAGCCGTCTGCTCTTCCCCTCCGAGACCCGGCTGGCACGCGAGCACCTGGCCGAGCAGATGATGGGCTATTGGGCCGAGTTCGCGCGGAGCGGCCGGCCGGCACGAGGCGGGCGAGGCGACCTTCCCGAATGGTCGAGCTGGTCGACACCGGGGGAGGGGGCCGCGAATCTGCTGGTCCTCGACAGCCCGAGCGATGGGGGGATCCGGTTGGCGCGAACGACGCTGTCACGAGACCACGTGATCGCCGCGGTCGATGCCGAGCCTGGGCTCGAGCAGGCCGAAAAGTGCGCGCTCTTCCTCGATCTCTTTTCAGCGCGACCGGATTGGGATCCCGAGGAGCTTCGCCGGATCGGACGCCGTGGCTGTGCGGATTTCAGGCCCGAAGCATCCGCCGGGTCGCAGATTCCTCGCTAGCCCGGTTCGGCCCGCTAGACTCGCGCGCCCCGATGGATGGGACAGAGGACCACATGGCTTCGAATCGCGAAGACACAGGGCGCCGGGCCGATCGAACCGCGACCGTTCTCGATCGACTCTTCGAGGTCGTGGCAGCGCGCCGAGACGAGCGACCGGAAGGCAGCTATGTCGTGCGTCTACTCGACGGGGGCTGGCAAACGATCGAGGCCAAGCTGCGCGAAGAAGCTCAGGAAGTTGTCGACGCTGCGCGGGACGAGAGCGATGAAGCGCTGGCCCACGAGGCCGCGGACCTGATCTTCCATCTCTGGGTGATGCTCGCGTCTCGCGGTCTCGAGCCGAGTGCGGTCTACGCCGAGCTCGAGCGTCGATTCGGAATCGGCGGTCTCGAGGAAAAGGCATCACGCGTCGCCGTGGGTGATCGGAGCGATCGGTCAAACAAGGACGACGAAGCATGATTCCGGACGAACGACTTCGCATCGCGATTCCCTCGAAGGGCCGATTGCGTGAGGCCGCGCTTTCGACCCTCGAACGCGCAGGACTCCGCTTCAAGGTCTCCGGAAGGCGACTCTTTTCGGTCTGTTCGGATACCGGAACGCGAATCATCTTCACGAATACGGCGGATATTCCCGTACTCGTCGCCGAGGGCGTAGTCGATCTCGGCATAACAGGAAGCGACCAGGTCCTCGAGAAGGGCGTCGATGTCGTCGAACATCGTCGGTTGGGGTTCGGACGCTGCCGACTCTCGATCGCGGTCCACAAGGATGCACCCTACCGCTCCAGTGCCGATCTGGCGGGCAAAGTCGTCGGCGCAAAGTTTGTGAACCTCGCGCGAAACTATTTTGAAAGCAAAGGGGTCGAGAACGTCCAACTGATCGAAATCCAGGGGGCCGTCGAAGTGATGGTCCTGCTGGGCCTCGTCGATGGCATCGTCGAAATCGTCGAGACCGGCAATAGCCTGATCGAGAACGATCTGGTCGAGCTCGAGCAGGTCCTCGAAGCGGAGGCTGTCCTGATCGGTGCGGCCGAGCCGCGGGATGCCGAACTCTCGGAACAGCTAATTCGGCGGATCGACGGCGTCCTGGCGGCTGCACGCTACACGCTGCTCGAATATAATTGCCCGGCGGATCGGATTGGGGACGCGACGAGAATCACCCCGGGATTCTCGTCGCCCACGGTTGCGCACCTCCAGGACGAAGCCTGGCTGTCGGTCAAAGTGCTCGTCGAGAAGTCGACGACCCAGCGCGTGATCGATGCGCTCGAGGGAATCGGCTGTGTCGCGATTCTCGAAACCGAACTGCGCCACGCGCGGCTCTAGCCCGGATTGTTCATGAACGTCCGACTGCGAACGCCCTGATTGATGCGGGCTCGGTGCTCGGGTTCGGCGTGGGAAACGTCGGGTACCCTCAAATCGACCGGCTGCGAGCGAGTCCGAATGCGCTGAGAACCACGAGCGCGCCTCCGGCGATGCTCCAGGCATCCGGTTGTTCGCCAAAGATCAACATGCCCCAGAAGACGGCGAATACGACCTGCAGGTAGGCAAAGGCGGTCCCGTGCGCGGCGGGCAGGACCGAGAGTCCGCGCGTCAGGCTGACCTGGCCGACCTGTGTTGCCAGACCGATTCCGAGCAGCAGGAGCCACTCGAAACCCTCGGGCCAGACGAAATTCGGGATCATCGTCGGAATTGCGACCGGGACGGTGACCAGGGGGAAGTAGAAGACGATCACCAGGGGATTTTCGTGTTGGCTGAGGCGACGAACGACGACGTAGGCGGCGGCGCTGAAGACTGCTCCCGCGATCGCGACCATGACCCAGAACGGATCGAGGGGGGAAGGACTGGCGCCGAAGAGCAGTGCGGGTCGCGCGACGAGGATGACCCCGAGCAGGCTGATCGCGGTCGCGATGAGAATGGGTCGCGTGATGGCTTCGCGCAGGAAGAGTCCTGCGAAGATTGCGGTGATGGGCGGGTGCAGAAATTGCAAAACCGTGGCTTCCGCGAGGGGCAGATGAGTCACCGCCCCGTATACGCACGAGAGTCCCGCGAAGCCGAGCCCTCCGCGGATCCACAACCACAGCTTGTCCTCGCCCCAGGGCGACACGTTTGCGTGGCGCAGGAGCGACCAGCTGAGCACCAGGCTCACGATCGCCCGAGCGACCACGATTTCCTGACTCGGCAGTCGCTGGCCGGCCAGCTTCACCATCACGGTCATCACGCTGAACGCGAGGGCGGAGAGCATCATCAAGGAAGCGCCCCGTTGCATGGAGCTCCTTCTGGCAGGCGGGTGGGCCGTCCCGATCTTGTCACGCTTTGGCCGTGCCCGCCCGCTGCGGGTAGAATCGTTGGCCGGAGCATCATGAGATGACAGATCGATCGAGAAGCATTCGACACCTCCGCGACCTCGTCGCGATTCCGTCGGTCAATCCGATGGGCCGCGACGATCTCCCACCCGAGATCGTGGGCGAACAGGCGGTTGCCGAACACGTTGCGGCGGCGTTGAATCGTCTCGGGATGGACACCGAATTGGTCGGTCGAAACGGCCGAATTAGCGTCGTGGCCGAAGCGCACAGTTCGCCCAATGCCGAGACCTTGCTCGTCGCGAGTCATCTCGACACGGTTCCCGTGGACGGCATGGAGATCGACCCCTTCGATCCCGTGATCGAGGGCGATCGGCTGTTCGGCCGCGGCTCCTGTGACACGAAGGCCGGGATGGCGGCGCTGCTCGAAGCGCTCGAGCGTGTCCTCGAGCGCGGACGCTTGAAGCGGAACATCCTGATCGTCGGCGAGTCCGACGAAGAACTCGGCAGTATCGGCGTCTCCGATGTGCTGACTCATCTGGGCGATCGCCGACCCGATTGGGTGTTGGCGACGGAACCCACCAATCTGCGGCTCATCAACGCACACAAAGGAGTCGTTCACGCGCAGGTCTGTGCGCGGGGGCGCGCGTGTCACAGTTCGGATCCGACTCAAGGACGGAACGCGATTGTCCTGCTTGCGAAGGCGATCCTCGCGATCGAGAAGAGCGCTTCGGTCTTCCCGGGCAGGCCGCATCCACAGCTGGGACCGGCGACGCTTTCCATCGGCATCGTGCGCGGCGGGCAGGCGCCTAATATCGTGCCCGACGAGGCGCGACTCTGGGTTGATCGGCGAACGCTGCCGGATGAGACACCGGAGATCGTGCGCGCCCAGCTCGAAGAGGCCCTGGCGGACACGGGGATCGAGGCCGAGGTTGTGGTCGAGAGCTGCAGCGAGGAGAAGCCGCCACTCGAGTCCGATCCCGATGGGCCGGCGGCACGGGCGACCGGCGAAGCGCTCGAATCTCTCGGCCTGGCGGGAGATTGCGGGCAGGTCGCTTTCGGGACCGATGCGGGCGTGTTCGCGCGGGCGGGTGTGCCGGGCGTCGTACTCGGTCCGGGTTCGATCGACGTCGCCCATACATCGCGGGAATTCGTGCCGATCAGCGAGGTCGAGACGATGGTTCGGATCTTCGAGCGGCTGTTCGAGTCCGAGGGCACCGGTCGCTAGCGTCCACACCTGGCCCAGCGAGAAAGCCCGCTCAAGCCGCTCAAGGGGGGCGCCGATGCCGAAGGGAAGCCGGGTTTCACCGGTGGGGGGGCATCGCATGCGTTCATCACGACCGATGCTTGCCACTTCGATTCTCGGGTTGGTTCTCGGTATTGTCCTCGGCTTGGCATCGGGGTGTGCCAGCGGCCCGCCGCCCACGCCGACCGACCTCGGTAATCGGGCGCTCGCCGAAGGCGATTGGCGAACGGCCAAGGGTCATTTCGCAGAGGCGCTGCGGCTCGAGGCGACGGATGGTTCGGCCTGGCTCGGACAGGCGCAGGCGCAGCTTGCGGGTCGCGATGCCGAGGCCACCCTGCGGAGCCTGTCGAGCTTGGCGAAGGTCGACCCCGAACGGTTTCGCGTCGATGCGCAGGGGGTCTACGCGGACGGGCTCGAGGCTGCGGTGCGGCAGCGATTGGACCGGAACCAGAGCGAGTCGGCGCTTCAGGCCGTGCGCGCGCTCGTGAAACTCGAGCCAAAACGCAGCGGACTCTCGCGCCTACTGGGTCTTTCAATGGTTCGTGAGGCGGACCGGCTCCGGCTGATGAGCGATCGGGAGGCGGCGCTCTCGCTCTATCGGGAGGCCTGTCGGGTGACACCGCTGGAACTCGACGCCTGGGTCGGTGCGGCAGAGATCCTGCTCGAGAAGAGGAAGCGAAAACAGGCGGTCCGCCTGCTCGAGATGGCGCGAAAATCGCATCCGACCGCGGGCGCGATCAGAATGCTCACGCTCCAGGCGATGCGGATACGCTAGCGGCGTCTCGGAAGGCGGCTGGGCGTAGACTGCTGGCTTCCGACGAATACCCCGGGACGGGCTTCCGCGTAGACGTGATCGCCTAGCGCAGCGTCACGCGTACTGGGATCCAACGCTGGACGATCGGATTGATCAGGCCTTCTCGCTTCCAGTGCGCGAGCGTGGCGTTGAGCAGGGCGCGCAGCTGCGTGTCGCTTCGACGGACGGCCCAGGCAAGTTCTTCTTCGGTGAGCGGTCGGTAGAGGCCTTGGAGATCTCGCTGCGAAATATCTCCGGCGACTCGCCAGACCGTGGGCGCATCGTGGATGAAATAGTCGATCCGGTTCGCGCGTAGGCTACGCAAGCCCTCCTCGACGTTTTCGAATCCGAAGCTCGCAGATCGTGGCAGGCTCGTCGCGACGTAGCGCTCGCCACTCGTGCCCCGTTGATATCCGACGCGCGCACCCGCACGCCGAGTTCCGTTGATGCGGCCGAAGCGCGCGATGTCACGAGAGCGGATCAAGGCGAGTTGGCCGATTTCCATGTAGGAATCTGTGAAGGCCACGCGCTCGGCTCGATCGGGGGTGATGGAAAGCCCGCTCATCACGACATCGACATCGCCCCGTTCCAGCGCGTCGAGCAGCTCCACGAAGGGGAAACGAGTGAATTCGATCCTGCGACCCAGGGACTCGCCTACGATTCGGGCGAAATCGGCTTCGATGCCGACGATTTCCCCGTCGACCTCGAAGATGACCGGCGGGTAGTCTGGCGAGATCCCTACGCGCAGCGGAGGGCGGCCGCCGAAAGGAGTGCCCGAGGTCGAGCAACCGCCGACGAGCGCCAACGCGAGGACGATCCCGAGGCTCAGCGAGAACAGGCGTCGTCCGAGGGACTGTGTTTCGAAGCGGGACACGGTCTCCTCCGCGAGTGAGGCCGTAGGCTACTGCCTTGCATCGGGAACCGCCAATTTCTACTTTGCGTGGCCGCCTGCGTCGGCGCGACCCATCGCCGTGATCCATCTGCGACCCGGTCGGGGTGGGGGTCGAGGGGAGAACGAAGATGAATGAGGCCAAGCCGAAGACCGTTCTGCGAAGTGGATATCGGGTTCCGGATTATCTGATCGATCGAGTCGATCTCGCCTTCGATCTCGCGGAGGAGGAGACACTCGTCGAAGCCCGGCTCTCGATTCGGCGGCGTGAGGATGTGCCGGTCTCGGGAGGGGAGGATCGTTCGAGGTCGAGCGTGCCGCTCGTGCTCGAGGGCGAAGATCTCGAATTGCGCGAGATCGAGATCGACGGCCGAGAGCTGGATGCGTCGGCCTATCGCGTCGAAACGGATCGTCTCGTGATCGAGTCCCCGCCTGCGCGTTTCGAGTTGCGGACGCTCGTTGCGATCCATCCCGAAACCAATACGGCGCTCTCGGGGCTCTACAAGAGTGGCGGCAATTTCTGCACGCAATGCGAAGCGATGGGTTTTCGGCGAATCACCTATTTCCTCGACCGCCCGGATGTGATGGCGCGATATTCCGTATCGATCGAGGCGGATCGCGAGCGCTATCCCGTGCTGCTCTCGAATGGCAATCGGATCGAAACCGAGGACCTCGAGGGTGGGCGTCATCGGGTTCGTTGGGAAGACCCCTTCCCGAAGCCCAGCTATCTCTTCGCGCTCGTCGCGGGAGATCTCCGATGCCACGGAGGCGAATACGAGACGGCATCCGGTCGTACCGTGCGGCTCGAGATCTGGGTCGAGCCGCAGAATGTCGACGCCTGTGACCACGCGCTGCGCTCGCTCACGCGTGCCATGAAATGGGACGAAGAACGTTTCGGTCTCGAGTACGACCTCGATATCTACATGATCGTGGCGGTCGGTGACTTCAATATGGGCGCGATGGAAAACAAGGGCCTCAACGTCTTCAACTCGAAATTCGTACTCGCGCTTCCCGAGACCGCGACGGACGACGACTACGAGGGAATCGAATCGGTCATCGCTCACGAGTATTTCCACAACTGGACCGGCAATCGTGTCACCTGTCGGGACTGGTTCCAGCTGACGCTCAAAGAAGGGCTCACCGTCTATCGCGACCAGCTTTTCAGCGAAGACATGACTTCGCAGGCGATCGTCCGCATCGCGAATGTCAATCAGCTTCGCTCGCGGCAGTTTCCGGAAGACGAAGGGCCGATGGCGCACCCGATTCGGCCCGACTCCTATATCTCGATGGACAATTTCTATACCGCGACGGTCTACGAAAAGGGTGCCGAGGTGATTCGGATGTACGACGCGCTGCTCGGGCGCGACGGGTTCCGAAAGGGGATGGATCTCTACTTCGATCGACATGACGGTCAGGCCGTGACCTGCGACGATTTCCGGTTCGCCATGGCGGATGCGAGCGGACGCGAGCTGACCCAGTTCGAGCGTTGGTATGCCCAGGCCGGGACGCCTCGGCTGCGGGCCGAAGGCCAGTTCGATCCGGAGAAGAAGCAGTACCGGCTCAGCCTGGCACAAGACTATCCGGAGACCGCGTTCGAAATCCCGGACGCCGATCAGCGTCTGCCGTTGCATCTTCCGGTGCGCCTCGGGCTGCTGGGTCCGGATGGAGCGGCGATTCCGATCCGACTCGAGGGCGAAGAAGAAGCTGAGGGGGTCGTGACGAGCCGGGTCCTCGAATTGACCGAGGCCGAGCAGACCTTCGTGTTCGAAGGTGTCTCGGAGGAGCCGGTGCCCTCGTTGCTGCGTGATTTTTCGGCACCGGTGAAGCTCGAGATGGAACGCAGCGCCGAGTCCTTCGCGCTCCAGATGGCCCACGATGAGGACGCTTTCAATCGCTGGGATGCCGGGCAGCAGCTCGCCCTGGGACTCCTCGTCGATTCCGCCGAACGCGTCCACCGCGGAGAGAGGCAGCCGCTCGATCCGGCGTTCTCGGCGGCCTGGGCGCGGGTTCTCGGTGACGAATCCCTCGACGGATCGCTCCGTACGCTGGCGTTGATCCTGCCCGCGGAACGGGTGATCGCCCAGGAAATGGACGTGATTCACCCGGATGCGATTCATGCGGCGCGCGAGGCGATGCTGCGCGGACTGGGGGAAGCGCATCGCGATACGCTCTGGAATCTCTATCGCGCGCTGGCCCCGACGCAGCCCTATCGTCACGAGCGCGAGCAGATCGATCGGCGGCGGCTTCGCAATCTCGCGCTCCGCATGCTGGCCGTGACCGGAGAAGAGAAGGCGATCGAGGCGGCCTGGACGCAATACGACCAGGCCGACAACATGACCGATGCCCAGGCCGCCTTCTTGATTCTGGCGAATCAGGAACACTCGCGGCGGGACGACGTCATCGCGGCCTTCTACGAGCGCTGGAAGGGGGATCCCCTCGTCCTCGACAAGTGGTTCACCATCCAGGCCGGTTCGACCCGCCCCGACACGCTCGACTGCGTCCGAGGCCTCGCCGAGCATCCGGACTTCAATCTCGGGAATCCGAATCGGGTTCGGTCATTGATCGGTGCCTTCTGCTCCGGAAATCAGGTAAGGTTCCACGGCGCATCGGGCGAGGGGTACGTCTTCCTGGCGGACTACGTCCTGGCGCTCAATGATTCGAATCCCCAGGTCGCTTCACGGATGGCTTCGATCTTCAACGACTGGCGTCGTTATGATGAAGATCGCCAGACGGCGATCCAGGTCCAGTTGGAGCGGATCGCGTCGAGCGGATCGCTCTCGAAAGACGTCTACGAAATCGTCAACCGCGCACTCTCGCGCTAGGTCGAGACCATGACCTCGCCCCGATGCGCATCCGGAGGTGGCCATGGCCAATCTGCACGACTTTCAGGTAAAGAGCATTCGCGGCGATGACTGCGCACTTTCGACCTTCGAGGGGAAGGTTTGTCTGGTGGTGAACGTAGCCTCGGAATGCGGCCTCACGCCGCAATACGACGGCCTGCAGCGACTCTATTCCGAGTACAAGAGCCAGGGGCTCGAAATTCTCGGATTCCCCTGCAACCAGTTCGGAGCGCAGGAGCCGGGAGACGACGGCGAGATCGCGACGTTCTGCGAGACCAAGTTCGGGGTCGAGTTTCCGATGTTCAGCAAGATCGACGTGAATGGTGCGGAGCGTGATCCGCTCTACGGCTGGCTCACGGGTGAAGAGGTCGGGCCCGAGGGCTCGGGTGATGTCACCTGGAACTTCGCAAAATTCCTGATCGGTAAAGACGGCAACCTGATCGCGCGTTTCGATCCGGCGACCGAGCCCTGCGCTTCGCCCGTCAAACAGAAGATCGAAGCTGCGCTCGGTTGAGCCGGCGAGCGAGGGAGCAACATGAAGGGTCTCAATCCCGGTCAGCCGATCGTGATGGCGAAAGGCATCGGGCGGCGTTTTGGGGATCGCTCGATCCTGAAGGGCGCGTCGTTCAGTCTTCAGCCCGGCGATCGGGTTGGCGTGCTCGGGGTCAACGGCGTCGGCAAGTCGACTCTGATGCGGATCCTCGCGGGTCGTGACAAGGAGTACGAAGGTGACCTGCACATCGCGAGGGGTGCGACCGTGGGTTACGTGTCGCAGGAGCCCGAGCTCGATCTGGACAAGAGTGTTCGGGAGAACGTCGAAGTCGCCGTCCAGGAGACGCGCGAGCTGATCGCTCGCTACGAAGAGATCCTCAAGGCCTGGGAGGATCCCGAGATCATGGCCGACGAGGAGAAGATGAATGCACTCCTCGATCAGCAGGGGGAGGTGCAGGGAAGACTCGAGGCCCTCGATGCGATGGACCCCGCGGCGCTCGACAACCGGATCGAAGCGGCGATGGGCGCCCTGCGCTTGCCGCCGGGCGATCGCGACGTCCGTTCGCTCTCCGGCGGGGAGCGGCGGCGGGTTTCGCTCTGCAAGGAGCTGCTCGCTCATCCCGATATCCTGATTCTCGACGAGCCCACGAATCATCTCGACGCCGATACGGTGGCGTGGTTGGAGACGTTCCTGGCCGGCTATTCCGGGACCTACGTGCTCGTCACGCATGATCGGTATTTCCTCGACCGCGTGGCAAATCGGATGCTCGAAGTGTTCCACGGAGAAATCCGCAGCTACGACGGAAACTATTCCGATTTCCTGGAGGCCAAGGAAAAGCAGCAGGAGATCAAGGACCGCACCGACGTCAATCTCTTGAAGGCGGTCGCGCGGGAACTCGAGTGGATGCGTTCGACGCCGCAAGCGCGACGGACGAAGTCGAAGGCGCGCATCGCGGCCTACGACGATCTCGTCGAGAAGGCGATGCGAATCCAGCCAGCAGAGATACTCGATCTGCGGATTCCCTTCGGACCGCGACTCGGGAGCAAGGTGGTGAGCCTGCGTGGGGTGACCAAGGGCTACGACGGCAAGGTTCTTTTCGACAATTTTGATTTCGACATGCCTCCGGGAGCGATCGTCGGTGTGACCGGTGCGAATGGCCTCGGCAAGACGACGCTCGTCAACATGATCGTGGGACGAGAGAAACCGGATGCGGGTGTGCTCGAAGTCGGTGAGACCACGAATTTCTGTTATGTCGATCAGAATCGCCAAACCCTGCGCGATGACCGGACGGTCTACGACGAGGTCGCCGATGGCTCTGACGTCATCGAGTATGGCGACAAGACGCTCTCGGTCAGACATTATCTGGCCCGATTCCTCTTCACGGGTCCGATTCAACAGACCAAGGTGGGTCGGTTGTCCGGGGGGGAGCGGAATCGCCTGCAGCTCGCGAAGAGCCTGCGAAAGCCGTCGAATTTCATCATCCTGGATGAACCGACGAATGACCTCGATCTGATGACGCTGCGGGTGCTCGAAGAATCACTCCTGGAATTTCCCGGCTGCGTCATCGTCATCACGCATGATCGATTCTTTCTCGATCGCGTCGCGACGCATATCCTCGGTTTCGAGGGCGACGCCGAGATCGAGTTCTGTAGTGGCTCGTGGGATTTCTACACCGAGCAGCGCGCCAGACGCATCGCCGCCGCGGGCGGAGCCAAATCCCAGAAATTCAGACATCGCAAGATCGCTCGCGGCTGAGACCCGTTCCGGCGGACGGCGTCTCGCTCCCATTCGAGATCTGAGAGCCGAATTCCACGCGTCGGCTTGACAGAGGCCGCCTCGCGTCCACCTCATCGTCCAGCTGGAAATTGAATTCCGGCGATAGAGAGGGGTGCGATGCGCTTCGACAAGTTCACGATCAAGAGCCAGGAAGCCCTCCAAGAGGCCCAGAATCAGTGTGCCGAGAGAGGCCACCAGAGCATCGAGGCCAGCCATCTCCTGGCGGCCCTGCTTGCGCAATCCGAGGGCAGCACGGTTCCCGTTCTGCAGAAACTCGGTGTTTCGATCGATGCCCTTGCGGGGGAAATCGAACATCTGCTTGAACAGCAGCCAAAGGTGACCGGCGGTGCGCAGCCGCAGATGAGTTCCGGACTGAATCGGATTCTGGAGGCGGCTTTCGGCGAGGCGGAGTCCCTGAAGGACGAATATATCTCGACCGAACATCTGCTGCTGGCGATGGCGCGCGACGAGGGCGACGCGGCCGGTCGCTCGCTGCGGGCGACCGGCGCAAATTGTGACAGCATTCTCGAGTCCCTGACGGCGATCCGCGGATCGTCGCGGATCACGGACCCCGATCCCGAGTCGAAATACCAGTCCCTCGAGAAATTCGGCACCGATCTCACGGACATGGCGCGTTTGGGCAAGCTCGATCCGGTGATCGGGCGTGACGAAGAGATTCGGCGCGTCATCCAGGTGCTCTCTCGCCGCAGCAAGAACAACCCGGTCCTGATCGGCGAGCCCGGGGTCGGCAAGACCGCCATCGCCGAAGGCCTGGCGCTTCGCGTCGTTGCGGGGGATGTGCCCGAAACACTCAAGGATCGCCGGATCGTCTCCCTCGATATCGGCTCGCTCATCGCCGGCGCGAAATATCGCGGCGAGTTCGAGGATCGCTTGAAGGCGGTGCTTCGCGAGGTCGAGGAAGCGGCCGGTCAGGTCATCCTCTTCATCGACGAACTCCACACGATCGTCGGCGCCGGGAATGCCGAGGGTTCCGCGGACGCCGCGAACATGCTGAAGCCGGCGCTCGCGAGGGGCGAGCTGCGCTGTATCGGGGCGACGACGCTCGACGAATATCGAAAATACGTCGAGGGGGATGCGGCGCTGGCTCGGCGCTTCCAGCCGGTCTTCGTAGGGGAACCCTCGGTCGAGGACACGGTCTCGATCCTGCGCGGATTGAAGGAGCGCTACGAGGTCCACCACGGCGTGCGGATTCAGGATGCGGCGCTGATTGCGGCTTCGACCCTCTCCCATCGCTACATCACCGATCGCTTCCTGCCGGACAAGGCGATCGACCTCGTCGATGAAGCCGCCAGCCGGGTGCGCGTGCAGATCGACTCGATGCCCGAGGAACTCGACCAGCTCGAACGCAAGCGGATGCAGCTCGAGATCGAGCGCGAGGCGCTCAAGAAGGAGTCGGATGCGGCGAGTCGCGAGCGGCTCGAAGCGGTCGATCTGGAGATCGTCGAGCTGCGCGAATCGTTGGATTCGAAAAAGGGCGTATGGCAGATCGAGAAGGATCTGATCGGCGCGGTGCGTGCGGCAAAGGAACGCCGCGAATCGCTCACGGCCGATTACGTGCGCGCCGAACGTGCCGGAGATCTCGAGCGTGCGGCCGAGCTTCGCTACGGCAAGCTCGTCGAACTCGAAAACGAGATCAACGATAAACAGAAAGAGCTCGAGGCGGTCCAGGCCCACGGCAGCGTTCTCTCGGAAGAAGTGACGAGCGAAGAGATCGCCGAGATCGTCTCGAAATGGACCGGCGTACCGGTGACGAAGATGCTCGAAGGCGAGCAGGCAAAGTTGCTCGAGATGGAGAGCCGCCTTGGCGAGCGGGTGGTCGGCCAGCAGGAAGCCCTCGTCGCGGTCTCCAACGCCGTGCGTCGGGCGCGTGCTGGACTTCAGGATCCGAGCCGCCCGATTGGTTCGTTCATCTTCCTCGGCCCGACGGGCGTGGGCAAGACCGAGACCGCTCGCGCGCTTGCGGAATTCCTCTTCGATGACGAGCAGGCAATGGTTCGCATCGACATGAGTGAGTTCATGGAAAAGCACTCCGTGTCTCGCCTCGTGGGAGCGCCTCCCGGTTATGTCGGGTACGACCAGGGTGGCTATCTGACGGAAGCCGTCCGGCGCCGGCCGTATAGTGTGGTGCTCTTAGATGAGATCGAGAAAGCACATCCGGATGTCTTCAACATCTTCTTGCAGCTGCTCGACGATGGCCGACTCACGGATGGGCAGGGTCGGACGGTCGACTTCCGCAACACCGTTCTAATCATGACCTCGAATATCGGCAGTCAACACATCGTCGAACTCGGCGTCGACGAGGAATCGGAGATGCGGAGTCGCGTGATGGATGCGCTCCGCGGGCACTTCAAGCCCGAGTTCCTGAACCGGATCGATGATGTCGTGATCTTCCACCCGCTTCGGCCGGAGCAGATCGGGCATATCCTCGACATCCAGATCGAACAGCTCAAGGGGCGGCTCGCCGATCGCAGGCTGACGCTCGAACTCAGCGACGCGGCACGCGACTATCTGGCTCGACGGGGCTACGACCCGCAATACGGAGCACGGCCACTCAAGCGCCTGATCCAACGCGAGGTGCAGGATCCGCTCGCGATGCGGATCCTGGAGGGCGTATTCGCAGAGGGTATGACCGTTCGCGGAGATCTCGCCGAGGGGGGCGAAGGGTTGGTCTTCAGCTGATCCGACGCTTTCTTGGGGCTGAAGTTGCCGCTCGAACTCCGCATTTCGACTCGCAGGTCTGGCCTCGCGAGAGCGATCAGGGGCGGCCTGAAGTACATTCCCCGGGTCGCATCGTAACGAGTCGTCCTCGTCGTCCACTGGAGGTGTGAATGGGTTCAGTCGAGGTGGCCCCGATCTCGTTACCGCGAGAGACCGAACGCTTCGTCCGTACCTGGTTCACGATCTACAAGAACGATCCGCATTGGGTCCCCCCGCTCTACTTCGAACGCAAGCAATTCTTCGACCCGCGCAAGAACCCCTATTTCGCGCATGCGCGCGTCGCGTATTTCATTGCGACCCGCGACGGCCGGGATGTCGGCACGATCGCAGCGACCGTTGATGCGGTCTACCAGAAAGAAGATCCGGGCACGGGTTTCTTCGGGTTCTTCGAGTTCGTGGAGGACGTCGAGGTCGCGGCGGCGCTACTCGGTGCCGCGCGTCAATGGCTCGCAGACGAGGGGATGCAGAAGGTCATCGGCCCCTTCAACTTCAACACGAATCACGAATTCGGGTTGCTCGTCGCCGGCTTCGACAGCGATCCCTACGTCGCGAATCCCCACAACTCGGCCTATTACCCCGGGATCTACGAGGCGCTCGGGCTCAAGCCCGTAATGGACTGGTACGCCTATCGCTGTGACGCGGAGATGGAGGGGATCAAGAAGATGCAGCGCGTGGCGGAGCGCTTGATGTCGCGTCATCCAGAGGTCCGGATCCGCTCACTCGACTTGAAACGTTTCGACGAGGAGCTCGCGCTGATCCATCAGGTCTATGTCGATGCGTGGGAGCAGAATTGGGCGCATGTGCGCGTTTCCGATGAAGAATTCGAGTTCATCGCGCAGGGGCTGAAGCAGATCATCGATCCCGAGCTTTGCTTTGTCGCGGAGATCGGAGATCGCGTGGCGGCCATTTCGGTCACGCTGCCCGACTTCAATCAGGTTGTGAAGAAGATGAAGGGCCGGGTTTTCCCCTTCGGTTGGCGGCATATCCTGATGAAGAAGCGCTACATGAATCGCGCTCGAGTCTTCATGTTAGGCGTCGCGGCGGAATTCCAGAATCTACCGCTCGGCGCCGCGCTCTACGCACGAACCTTCAAGGTCGCGCTCGAAAAGGGCTACCGGTATGGAGAGGCTTCGCTGATCCTGGAAAACAACACTCGGATGCGGGGGGCGCTCGAGAAGATGGGCGCCACGATAGAGAAGACGTATCGGAATTTCGAGATCGCAATCCATTCGGATGCGATTGACGAGAAGCAGCAGGAAGCAGAAGGAAGGAGCGACTGAATAATGGATATTCAATGGCACGTCGTCACCCATCTCGACAGCACCCGACGGGATGCGGTAGAGGCGAGAATCCGAAAACTCGGCGAGGGCCGAAAGGATCTGATCCACGTCGTGATCCACGTCGAAAACAGCAAACATCACCAGCACGGTGCGGCCGAGGTGAAGATCCGATGCCAGGCAAAGGGGCGCGAGCTGATCGCCCACGAGCGAGATGATGAACCGGAGATCGCGCTGACCCGCGCGGTGGATGTCTTCGAACGTGAGGTTCGGGCGATGCGTGCCAAGCGCCGGGACCACCGCGGGAATGCGCCTCCGCGCCCCGTCGAAGTAGAGCCCGATGAAGAAGAATTCGCGATTGCGGAGGGTGCCGACTGAGGATGGGTCGCGTCGCCATTCAAGCGGTAGGTGCGTCGCGCCGACTCCACAAGCGAGTGCGTGAGTCGCCATTCGCGCGCAAGCCAGCTCGCCAGGGGTCGGGACGAGGCCGGGCGGTGCCCGTTCGCACGATGTGAACCAGTGACTTTCGAAAAGGAGAACGTCCCGTGAGTCGTTCAGAAGAGTACGGGCAGATTGGAATACCCATTGGCCAGCAGTCGGCCGATGCCCGCGCGGGGTTCATTACCCGCACCTATAACCATTTGATGGGCGCGATCGTCCTCTTCGTCGGGATCGAGCTCCTGCTCTTCGGTTCGGGCATGGCGGCGCCCATCGCGCAGACGATGTTGAGCGGCTCCTGGCTGATGGTCCTCGGTGCGTTCATGCTCGTCGGCTGGCTGGCCAACGGGGTAGCCGCGCGCTCCGAGTCACTTCCGGCACAATACGCCGCGCTCGGTGCCTATGTCGTCTTCCAAGCGCTCATCTTCGTGCCGATGCTCTACATCGCGGAGCAGACAGCGAGCGGCGTGATCCAGAGTGCCGCGATCGTAACGCTGCTCGGTTTTGCGGGTCTCACGGCGGTCGTCTTCACGACGCGCCGGGATTTCAGCTTCCTGGGCAGCCTCGTGCGCTACGGCTTCATCCTCGGCATTGTCGCGATCATTGGCGGAGTGCTATTCGGCTTCGAACTCGGGACCTGGTTCTCGGTCGCGATGATCGGACTGGCAGGCGCCGCGATCCTCTACGAGACCTCCAACGTCCTCCACCACTATCCGGAGGATCGATACGTCGCGGCCTCGCTCTCGCTCTTTGCGTCCGTCGCCGTGCTCTTCTGGTACGTCCTGCGGCTCTTCATGTCTTCGGACGATTAGTTCTGGCCAATAACGGGACGACGCTTGCCTCGGATGGCGTTCCACGATCGATTCCTCGACCTTCAGCGCCGGACGCCGTTTCGAGCCGGGAAGAGCCATCGCGGTGGATGCCGCCCGGCGTGCTTGCACCGGGCGGGGACGTACCCGACCATTGCCGGACCCCCCGTTTCAGGCGGTGCCCCCCTCGGGTGAATTGCGTACAATTCCCCGACTGCGCACGCGTCAGCCGCTTGACGGCAAACTACGGAGGCGTCCGGCATGACCAGGACCCGGCCCGAATCGCCCACGATCAAGGCGCTGACCGAAGCTTCTGCCGGTGACGTCGATCCGCAGGAGACCCTCGAGTGGATCGAGGCGCTCGACTCCGTTTTCGAACGGGAGGGAATCGAGCGCGCCCACTACCTGGTGGGTCGACTCGTTCGACGCGCACGCCGCAAGGGTGCGCACCTTCCGTACCGCGCAACGACCGCCTACATCAACACGATCTCGGATACGCTGCAGAAGAAGAGTCCTGGGAATACCGCGCTCGAGGAGCGCATCCGATCATTCATTCGCTGGAACGCGATGGCGATGGTCGTGGGGGCGAACCGGGTCGACCCTACGCTCGGTGGACACATTTCGAGTTTTGCTTCCGCCGCGACCCTGTATGACGTCGGCTTCAACCATTTCTTTCACGCACCCACCGAGGACCACGGCGGCGATCTTCTCTATATCCAGGGACATTCGGCGCCGGGGATCTATGCACGCGCATTTCTCGAGGGACGGCTCACCGAAGACCAGCTTCACAACTTTCGCCGGGAGGTGGATCCCGGCGGTCTCTCTTCCTACCCGCACCCGCGACTGATGCCGGATTTCTGGCAGTTCCCGACGGTGTCGATGGGACTGGGTCCGTTGATGGCGATCTATCAAGCGCGCTTCATGCGCTATTTGCGCGATCGCGGGATCATCAAGACCCAGGGTCGCAAGATCTGGGCGTTCCTCGGCGATGGGGAGACCGACGAACCGGAGAGCCTCGGCGCGATTTCACTCGCCGGGCGCGAGAAGCTCGACAACTTGATCTTTGTCGTCAACTGCAATCTCCAGCGCCTGGATGGTCCGGTCCGCGGAAACGGGAAGATCATCCAAGAGCTCGAGGCGAATTTTCGCGGGAACGGCTGGAACGTGATCAAGGTCGTGTGGGGTGGACGTTGGGATCCGCTGCTCGCGAAGGATCACGACGGGCTTCTGCGTCGGCGCATGGAAGAGGCCGTCGACGGCGAGTACCAGGCCTATCAGGTCCGCGGTGGCGCCTACACGCGGGAGCATTTCTTTGGGAAATATCCCGAGCTTGCCGAGATGGTTGCGACGATGCCCGACGAGGACATCTGGCGGCTCAATCGCGGCGGCCATGACCCGCACAAGGTATACGCCGCTTACGCCGAGGCGGTCGCGCATGAGGGCCAGCCGACGGTGATCCTTGCCAAGACCGTCAAGGGATATGGTACGGGGGAGGCCGGAGAAGGCCAGAACGTCACACATCAGATGCACGACATGGCGGAGTCGGCGCTTCGGGCCTTCCGCGATCGATTCAATATCCCGATCACTGACGACGAGATTGGCGAGGCGCCGTTCTATAAGCCCGCCGCGGACAGCCCCGAGATGATCTACATGCACGAGCGGCGGAAGGCGCTCGGTGGCTACTTGCCGATGCGGCGGACCCAGGCTCCGGAGCTCGAGATTCCGGAGCTCTCGGCCTTCGATGCGCTGCTCAAGGGAACGGGCGACCGGGAGATGTCGACCACCATGGCGGCGGTGCGCATCCTGCAGATCCTGACGCGGGACAAGAAGATCGGCCGGCATATCGTGCCGATCGTGCCCGACGAGTCACGCACATTCGGAATGGAAGGCATGTTCCGAAGGCTCGGGATCTACTCGTCCGTCGGGCAGCTCTACGAGCCGGTCGATTCGGATCAGGTCGCCTACTACCGCGAAGAGAAGGATGGCCAGATCCTCCAGGAAGGAATCAACGAGGCGGGCGCGATGGCGTCCTTCGTGGCGGCTGGGACCGCCTACGCGAATCATGGCGTCCACATGATTCCCTTCTACATCTTCTATTCGATGTTCGGTTTTCAGAGAATCGGGGATCTCGCCTGGGCCGCCGGGGACATGCAATGCCGTGGCTTCCTGCTCGGTGGTACCGCCGGAAGGACGACGCTCGCGGGCGAAGGGCTCCAGCATCAGGATGGCCACAGTCATATCCTCGCGAACACGATTCCCAGCTGTGTCTCGTATGATCCGACCTACGTCTACGAACTTGCGGTCATCGTGCATGACGGCATGCGGCGAATGTATCGTGACGGCGAGGATATCTACTACTACCTGACCGTCATGAACGAGAAATACGCTCAGCCCGAGATGCCCGAGGGCGTCGAGAACGGAATTCTCAAGGGCATGTACCGCTTGCGTGAAGGCAAGGGCGGGGGGCCACGAGTTCAGCTGATGGGGAGTGGCACGATCCTGCGTGAAGTCGTCGCAGCTGCGGAGATGCTCGAGCACGATCATGGTGTGACGGCGGACGTCTGGAGTGTGACGAGCTTCAACGAATTGGCGCGAGATGGTCAGGATGTCGATCGTTGGAACATGCTTCATCCCGGCGACTCTCCTCGCATGAGCTTCGTCGAACGACAGCTGACCGGGACGGCGGGACCCATCGTCGCAGCGACCGATTATGTCCGGCTCTTTTCGGATCAGATTCGGGCCTACCTTCCTCGCACCCGGAGCTACCGAACTCTGGGCACCGACGGCTGGGGCCGAAGTGACGGGCGTGAGAAGCTGCGACACTTTTTCGAAGTCCACCGGAACAATATCTGTGTCGCTGCGCTCTCTTTGCTAGCGGAAGAGGGGGCGGTCGATCGCGATCATGTCACCCGGACGATCAAGAAATTCGGCATCGACGCGGAGAGTGTGGCACCTCGCCACCGTTAGGCAGGGCCTCGATAGTCAGGGCCGTCGATAGATAAGGTCATCGATAGACAGGGCCATGGATAGAGCCGCTCGGTAAGATTGTCGGGCAGTACCATCAAGCGGTCGGATTCGTTCCTGGCCGCCGGCGACGGAGATCAGCATATTGGGTCAGCCCCTTGAAATCTGCGTTCCGGATATCGGCGACTTCGACGAAGTCGAGGTCGTCGAACTGCTCGTCGCCAAGGGAGACAGGGTCGAGTTCGATGATCCGCTGATCAGTGTCGAGAGCGACAAGGCGACGATGGAGATTCCGTCACCCGCTGCCGGAACCGTCCTCGAGCTGCGTGTTTCGGAAGGGGATCGCGTCTCCGAGGGCAGCCTTCTGGTCATTCTCGAGCCGACGAAAGACGCTGCCACTTCGACCGAACCGGAGACTTCGACCGAATTGGACACCTCGGCCGATCCGGCGTTCGATCCGGGAGAGCACCGAACGGGTGCGAGTGCGCTGGACGTAGCCGCCGGGGAGACCGTGACGGCGGTCCCGGCCGTTCCGCCGGTGGATGCGTCCCCGGTCGAGTCGACACGGCCCGTTCGCGAAATATCCGCAGAGGCCCGCCACCCCATTCCAGACCGCGAAGGGCTTGCTCACGCGAGTCCACTCGCACGGCGTTATGCGAGGGAACTGGGAGTTCCGCTCGAGTTGGCAGAGGGATCGGGCGCACATGGTCGGATCCTGATCGATGACCTCAAGCGGGAGGTGCGTCAGCGTTTTGCGGAGGACGCGACCCGATCGGTGAGTCGGCCCCAAGCAGGCGCGATTCCGTCGATTCCCGAGGTGGACCACGCGGCCTTCGGCCCCGTGCATGATCAACCCCTCACTCGAATCCAGAAGGTTTCGGGTCCGGCGCTTCACCGCAGCTGGCTGAACGTTCCGCACGTGACGCAATACGATGAATCGGACATCACTGAGCTCGAGCGATTCCGACGCGATCGACGGGAGCTGGCGGGCGAACGGGGCTTGAAGCTCTCCCCGCTTCTCTTTGTGATGAAGGCGGCCGCCATCGTGTTGAGCGAATTCCCGGATTTTCGCTCCTCACTCGCGCCCGAGGCGGATCGCCTGATCGTCAAGGATTATTTTCATCTCGGGATCGCCGTCGATACGGACCAGGGCCTCGTCGTGCCCGTCATTCGTGATGTCGATCGCAAGGGCATCTTCGAACTCGCGGAGGAGCTCGAGGAGACCGCAGAGCGTGCGCGTGCGCGAAAACTAACGCCGGATGATCTGAGAGGAGCCTGCTTCACGATTTCGAGTCTTGGTGGAATCGGAGGCACGGGGTTCTCGCCGATCGTGAACGCGCCGGAAGTGGCCATTCTCGGGATCTCCCGGACCCGCGTCCAGCCGGCGTGGATTGGCCCGTCGCCCCTCGACCTCGGAGCCGAGGCGGGCAGCTCGGACGGGGCACCAATGCCAGGAACGGGGCCCGGACGCTTCGAACCGCGGCTCGTGCTGCCTTTCTCGCTCTCCTACGACCATCGTGTCATCGACGGTGCGAAGGCCGCGCGCTTCACGTCTCGGCTGTCGCGTGTGCTGTCGGATCCGCTCCAGCTCCTGCTCTAGCGTCGGGGCGGGGCGGGCGTGGGTTCCATCGGGGTCGCGATCTTCATGTGGGTCGCTGGAAGATTCGAGTTCGACGCGAATCGAAGTCCTGATGATCCCTATCGCAGCGGATGGATTCCGGTCGCGATCGGGGCCATGCGTTTCCAAGTCGCACGGCAGATCGATGGGATTCGGACCCGCCCTGAATTCGGATTGCCCGGTGTTGCTCGGGAGAGAGGGCGGAATGATGATCCGTCGACCGCGAGGATCCCCATCGGCCGAGAGTCGAGGACCGGGTTCGGCGTCTGCCGGATGAAGTCGGCCAACAGTCGCATCCGGCTCGAAAGGAATGCTCAACAAGGCTCGTGCGCATGCCGATTGAGACCTCATGTCTTCTCATTCCGACTCCGACCACGATGACGCGAATCGCAAGGGCACCGAGGACGTTGCCGCGGGCCGCAGCGTGAGCGACCTGTTCTCCGAAATCGGGAAGCGCTTCGAACACGCGGGGGCCGTTGGGCTGATCGTGGTCGGTGCGCCGATGGTCGCCGAGATCGAGCGTCGACATGGGGACGAGGCCCGAACGCGGTGTCTCGAATCGCTTCGGACGCGCGTTGCCGAGATCGCGCACGAGCGGCTGCGATCGGACTATATGGTTTGCCTCGCGGAGCCCGGCTGGGACGAGGTCATGGTGCTGCTCTTTCGCAAGCCCGTATCCGCCGGTTTCTACCGGACCGAGATGCCGGGCTTCCGTCAGGAACTCGCTCGCTCGCTCCAGGCCGACGGCGGACAGGTCTTCTATCCCTATCAGAAGGGACCTGCGCATCTGCCAGCGGGGACGGCCGTCGAACTTCGCAATCCTCAGTTCGGAACCTCGACGCAGATCCGCCGACTCATCGACGAAGCACGTCGCGATTGCGAGTTCGAAATCTCGTCCGCGCGCCGCGAGACTCGGCAGGAATTGTTGGAGACGATCCTCGATCATCGGATCTACTCGGTTTATGAGCCGATCGTCGAAGTCGAGAGCCGAACGGTCTTTGGCTACGAAGCCCTGGCTCGTGGTGCGGAAGGTTCGCGCCTTCATTCTCCCGTCGCGCTGTTCTCCGCCGCCGAGGAACATGGACTCGTCTTCGAACTCGATTGTGTCTGCCGGGAGAGCGGACTTCGGGGAGCGGTTGATTTTCCGGCAGGTACGAAGCTTTTCCTGAATATCCGGCCGACGACGATTCACGATCCGAGTTTCCAGGAGGCGCGGCTGATCGAGACGCTCGAGCACTGTGAGCTGGCTCCGACGGACGTGGTATTCGAGATCTCGGAACAGGAGTCGATCTCGAGTTTTGGCGCCTTCCGGGAGATGCGTGACTACTATCGGAGCCTTGGCTTCCAATTTGCGCTCGATGACACGGGATCGGGTTATGCGGGTCTCGAAGAACTGCTCGAGATCGAGCCCGACTACATCAAGATCGATCGCTCGATGGTCTCGGGGGTCGACCAAGATCCAGCCCGCCAGGACGTCTTGGCGCTGCTGCTTCAGCTCGCGGACAAGATGGGCGCTCAGGTGATCGGTGAGGGCCTGGATACGCTCGAAGAACTCGAGATGCTAGGCCGGCTGGGGATTCGCTTCGGCCAGGGTTGGCTCTTTGGCCACCCGACACCGCTTCGCGCCGGCGGATAGCCTTCTTCGGACACGCGGCTCATATATTCCGCGATTCGCGATCAATCCGCGACCCCGCGCAGGCCTCGTTTCAGTCCGTCGAGCCGGTCGCAGGGAGAAGGCCGTGGAGATTCGGTGCTTTGGGCAGTCGCAGTCGGGCGTTCATGAATAATGCGGGCTAGCGAGTGCGCTCGAGAAACTCCAGGACCGCCCGGCTGAAGACGTCGTTCTGGTCGCCCGCAACCATGTGGCCCGCCCCGGAAACATCCGCAAATTCCGCGTGCGGGACCTGCTCGAGGAAGAGTTTGGCACCTTTCTCGCTCAGCAGGTCCGACACCTTCCCTCGCACGAGGAGTGTCGGAATCTTCAAGCTGGCGGCGGCCTGGTCGAGAAAAGTCGGCGTGATGAATTGATCGCTCGCTTCGGCGCCCATCTTGAGGAAGTTGGGATCCCAATGCCAGCGGTAGCGACCGTCGTCGCCCTTACGCAGGTTCTTTTCGAGGCCGGAAACATTCTTGGGCCGGGGGCGATGAGGGTTGTAGGCGGCCACGGCGTCGGCCACCTCTTCCAGGCTCGCGAATCCATCCAGCCCACCGCGCATGAACTCGATGATGCGAGCGGTGCCGCTGGCCTCCATGCGCGTTGCGATGTCGACCAGCACGAGTGCGCGTGCGAGCTGGTTTCCGGCTTCGTGGATCGCGAGTAGCGAGGCGATCCCGCCGAGTGACGCGCCGATCATCACCGGCGGCTCCTCGAAGCTGCGCGCGATCGCAATCACGTCGTTCCGGAAGACCTCGATCCGATAGTCGCCGGTGGGATCCCAGTCGCTCTCGCCGTGGCCTCGAAGGTCAACGGTGATCGCATACCAGCCGGCCTCGGCCAGGTGCTGAGCCGTCCCGCTCCACGAGTGGCGAGTCTGCCCGCCCCCATGAAAGAGCAGGGCGGGCGGGGCACTCGGGTCGCCGAAATGATCGGCGGCCAGGCGGATGCCTTCGCTGCCCTCGAGTCGTTTAGGCTCGACCAGTTTGTTGATCTCCGAAAGGGTCATCTCGCTTCGTCCTTCGCTCGTTCTCGTTCGATTCCGCTCTCAGCTCCGAAGTGAAGCTCTCAGCCCTGGTAATGGAGCCCTCAGCCCTGGTAATGGAGCCCTCAGCCCTGGTAATGGAGCCCTCAGCCCTGGTAATGGAGCCTTCAGCCCCGAAATGGAGCCTTCAGCCCCGAAATGGAGCCCTCAGCCCC
>SMVB01019053.1_pt1 | contig 31644 bp, 40 predicted proteins | sample 2456461 | NCBI WGS metagenome assembly SMVB01 (sample SAMN11095934, study PRJNA526329) | marine sediment metagenome | biome: Marine sediment; feature: Surficial sediment; material: Deep marine sediment; isolation source: Hadal surficial sediment | place: Pacific Ocean | collected 2014-05 | depth... | reverse complement strand
TCCGGATTCCTTTTTCCTTTATCTGTCTTACTCTTTCCCTGGTCAGGTTAAACTTATCTCCTATTTCTTCCAGTGTAAGAGGGTGTTCTTTATTTAATCCATAATATAATTTTATTACCTCTATTTCCCTTTCAGATAAAGTGGAGAGTGCTCTTTCAATTTCAACTTTTAATGATTCAGAAATTAGAGAGTTATCGGGAGAAGGTTGTTCTTCATTTACAATCACATCCAGTAAACTGTTTTCCTCACCTTGAACAAAGGGCGCATCCATAGAAACATGTCTGCTTGATATTTTTAATGTCTCCGCTACTTCACTTATGTCCATATCCAGTTCATGTGCCAGTTCAGCAGCATTTGGCTCTCTTTCAAATTCCTGCTCAAGGTTACGGTATGCCTTCCCAATTTTGTGTAGGGTTCCTATTCTGTTCAGTGGTAATCGAACAATCCTGGATTGCTCCGCCAATGCCTGTAAAATTGATTGTCGAATCCACCAAACTGCATAGGATATAAATTTAAATCCACGTGTTTCATCAAATCTTTTTGCCGCTTTAATTAATCCAAGGTTTCCTTCATTAATTAAATCCCCTAATGAAAGTCCCTGGTTTTGATATTGCTTGGCAACACTTACAACAAAACGAAGGTTGGCTTTTGTAAGTTTTTCAAGTGCTCCTTGGTCACCTTTTTTAATACGTACAGCCAGTTCAATTTCTTCTTCAGTCTTAAGAAGATCTACCTTGCCGATTGCCTGAAGATATTGATCTAAAGATTGGCTTTCACTATTGGTAAACTGTTTTGTGAATTTCACTTCTTTACTTTAATGTTATTCTTCCCAATGTATTGAATCAACAATTCCAACTATCGAAGCATCTACGGGCGCCATATCCACAGGCAGAGGAATGACTGCTTCGGAAGCCGTTATATAAAAAATTGTTTCGCCCGGTCCAGCTCCAACTGTATCAACCGCAATAATTGGTTCGCCGGTATTTTCTAACCCGGCATTTATAGGTTGAACAAACATCAACTTCATATTTTTTAATGATCGATACTTTTTAGTCGCCCAAACATTTCCTATTACTTTACCTAAAAACAATTATTATTCCATTGATGAGATGATAAAAAATCGACCAAATTTAACAAGATTGAACAAATGATAAAATATATTTTTTAATTACTCCTATAAAAAGCAATTATTACCCCTTGTATCTTCCTATTATAACTAATTGCCGGAAATATCCAGCTTATCTACAATTGCCATAATAACCGCATCCACAGGTTTATCCTGTGTAAAATCAGTTTGTCTTGATGAACTACCCGTTGCAACTAACACAACTTCTCCCTCTCCTGCACCTACACTATCAACCGCAATTACAAAATCATTTTTCTCACCTAATTTTAAATCGAGTTTTTTAACAATTAAAAATTTTGCGCCAACTAATTTTTCATCTTTTTTTGTTGACCAGACAGTTCCGATTACTTTACCTAAAAACACTTACACCTCAAAATATTTTTAATATGAACATTATAAAATGTGTTTGTTTCCACAACTTACTTCTAAAATTAATTACAAATTTCTTAAAAGTTTTTTTACTGCATAAAATAAGGTATAATAGTTTGAATTTACAAGTGAGGAATAACAACTTTTGTAATTGTTACTCATGTAAAAAACTAATTCCTTTTAAGTCATTCTTAATATCAAAATATTCCGCAACTGTTTTACCGGCATCGGAAAATGTTTTTCGTGTACCAAGATTATTGCTTTTCTTATTTTTAGAATAATATAAAAGTGGAACGTATTCTCTGCTGTGATCACTACCGGGAGTTGTAGGATCATTACCATGATCAGCAGTAATAATAATTCTATCCGTTTCATCCAGATGATTTAAAAATTCTGGTAAAAAGTCATCAAATTCTTTTAATTTAACTGCGAAACCTTTCGGATCGTTGCGATGTCCATAGTAAACATCAAAATCAACTAAATTTGCGAAGATAAAACTTCCCTTAGCATTAATAGAATATTCTAAAAGTTTTTCACACCCTTCTTTATTTGTCTTTGTCTTTTCCGGATATTTTATACCCCTGTTGTTAAACAGATCGTTTATTTTACCAATCGCTACAGTATCAATATTTTCTTTTTGCAGAAGATCGAGAATAGTTGCAGCAGGTGGATCAAGCGAGAAATCTTTTCGGTTTGCAGTACGTGTAAAATTTCCGGGTTCCCCAATAAATGGGCGTGCAATCACTCTTCCAATAATCAGAGGTGGTTTTAGAACTTCATTGCGGGTAACAGAACAGATTTCATAAAGCCGATCTAATGGTATAATATCTTCGTGGGCTGCAATTTGAAAAACGGAATCTGCAGAAGTATAAACAATTGGGAAACCGGTTTTAAGATGATCTTCACCCAATTCATTTATTATTTTCGTACCCGAAGCAGCTTTGTTACCTAAGAAACCTTTACATTTTGATCTTGATAGAAATTCAGCCATAACATCTTCGGGAAATCCATTTGGGAAGTAAGAGAAATCAATATCTACATACAGCCCGGCTATTTCCCAATGACCTGTAGTGGAATCCTTTCCATTTGAAATTTCATTCATCTTTCCAAAAGAAGCTTGCGGATGTAATGAACTGGTGATTCCCTTAATAGTTTTAATATTTCCAAGACCCATTTTTTCTAAGTTCGGAAGATTAAGACCACCAACAGCATTTGCAATATTTGATAACGTATCGCTCCCGGCGTCTCCATAAGCTTCGGCGTCCGGCAATTCACCAATACCAACTCCATCTAATATTAGGATAAAAAAATTATTCATGGTTGAAATGTCTATTGATATGAATCATTCGAGAGAAGAATTAGTTAATATTTTGAACTGAATTACCTCCCTTTTCAACAGCTTTTTGCAAGGCAAAATTAGCTTTCTCTAAAACGATTTTAACATCAACAATTTGAGTAGTAGAAGCAATTCCAATAGAAATTGTAAATGTAGATTGCTTGGTTACAATTGCAATTGGCTGCCTGGCTATCTTAACTCTTACCTTTTCTGCCCACACAAATACTTTTTTCGCATCTGTGTTAAAGAAATAAACTGCGAACAACTTATCATCCAGTCTTCCAAACAAATTAAGAGGTGTCATTTCTTTGGCTATGGTATCTGCAACTGCCGTTGTTACTTTTGGTAAAGGATCCCCATCAAACAACGATTCTTGTTCTAAGAAATCATCTATTTTAATTAATGCTAAGGCACCGGGTATTCGCAAGTCCTTTGATTTAATAAGATCCGAGGTCAGTCTCTCCATAAACGAATCAGAGTTAAGCGCCCTTGTTTGCAAATCAACAGAGATTAAGCTTTCCAATAATTTTCTTGTGCTGTGAGAATAAATAATAAAGGAAAAAATATTTAAAGCACTTTTTAAAAATTGAACATCCTGCTTTGAGAAGGCATTTTTCTTAAGACTATCAAAACAAATTACACCATAAATTTGTTTATTATAAATAATTGGAATCGCTAAAAAAGAGCCGTCAAAACTTTGATCCTCTGATTTAGAATATCTAATGTGGGAACCTAAAGATGTATCATCTATTTTAACCGGTGATCCTGATTTAATCGATTTACCTACTAATGTTCCTTTAATATCAATTTCAAGATTCTCACCGATATATTTTAGTGATGTATTATTAATTACTTTTTTTGAAACAAAATCTTTTTTTACAGGATCGTAATAAACAAAAACAAATGCATCCCAGCTTACAAACAATTCAGCCGCAGTGTGCATTAACCGGAGCAGTTCCTGTTCATCTTCATAGTTATTATCCGGACTGATGAACTTCATTATTCCGTCCAATCTTTGTTTTGATACATTATCCGAATGCTTTTCTTCAAAGATTGTGATTATCATAGTTATTACACGCACAAATCTTCCAAGAGCATAGATTGTTTCAATGCCAAATGCATCGCCAACTTTTGAATCCAAAGCGATAACTGCAATAAGAGTTTTATCGTAAAACAACGGCACACCAACAAAACTTCTTATACCTTGTGCAGAGGAGTAGTATCTTATAACATCAGATTCTGCTGCCGGAGAAATATCGCTTAAAAGTTCGGGTTCTCCGTTTTGAACTATCTTGCTTAAAATATCATCCTCTAAATCGAATTTCCTTCTCGAAATGTCTTCCGAATTAGAGACGAATTTTTCAACGGTTAGTTTTTCTTTATTTTTATTGTACCAAAAGAATATTGCAGTATTTGCATTATATGCTTCCTTTATAACTGTAAGCATCTTTTCCAATACAAAAGCAAATTGCTCATCGTGCCCCACACCTTTAGGCAGTTGCTCATAGGCGATTTCCTCAAATCTTTCTTTAAGATCATGAGGTTTTAATGTAGTTTTTTCAAATGCAAAATCAGCAGAGTAGGATTCACCGGTTATAACATCCGAACCATTCTTTTTCGAAATAATTTTGAATGACTCATCATGATCAGCCGATGGAGAAGAATATTTTTCGAGATTGTCATCTTCATCTTCGCTGATAGAATAGCCACCCTGGAATCTTACCGAATCGCGTAAAAAAATTATGAACGCAACATAAATTATAATAAGGATGATAGTGATCACTCTTATTAACAAATCATCTGTAATAAAGAGTATTGCTGCCAATACCGGCACTAATAAGAAAATCAGTATCCGCTTTTTCTGTCTGTGGTCCATAAGACGTTTTTTCGAAAAGGTAAAATTTAAGATCTAAAATCAATTTACAAATGTTTGAAACAAACATTTAAAAATAAATGATTGTTATCTCAGATAAAACAATTTAGAAAGCCTGTTGATGATTTCTTTTTTTCCTCTTCCTTTAACTGTTGAGTAGAAAAAAAGATTTTCGTCTAAAATAAGTTCCGGAAATGCTGGGGTAATATTTTTAATCGCAATTTTAAAGTCTGATTGTTTTAGTTTATCGGATTTACTTAATAGAACTAAATAAGGTATATTGGCAAGTTTTAATAACTCATTTAATTTGATGTCTGTCTCTGTTGGTTTGTGCCTGCTGTCAATAAAGTGTATAGCCAATTCAATATTTTTTGCATTAAGTACAAATTCAGATACAAGCCTGCCCCATTTTTCTCTTTCAACTTTGCTTACCTTAGCATATCCAAACCCCGGAAGATCTACAATATAAAATTTTTCATCAATATTATAATAATTTATCGATCGTGTTTTGCCGGGTGTTGAGCTGATGCGGGCTAAATTTTTTCTGTTAAATATTGAATTAATAAAGGATGATTTTCCAACATTAGATCTTCCACAAAGAATTACTTCGGGAAGTGATTTTTTCGGCAGGTCAATTAATCGGTAAACCGATCGTTCAAAATAAATTTTTGCAAACATAATAAAAAAGAGTAACCGGCAAACCGATTACTCTCTTTCTCTAAAATGATATGATAGAATTATTTTTCTTTTTCTTCAGGTAATTCATTAACTACCTTGGCATCTTCTATAGATTCTGCTTTTGCAATTTCTTTCTTTTCTTTCTTGTCTTTAGTTTTTAATTGCTTTTCCTCTTTTCTTTCTTCATCCTTAGCATTAATTAAATCATTATAATCTACCAATTCTATAATAGCCATAGAGGCAGCATCACCTAATCTGTTTCCAAGTTTTACAACTCTTGTATATCCACCCGGTCTGTCACCAATTTTCGGAGCAATTTCTGAGAATAATTCTTTTACAACTTCTTTATCTTTAATAAAATTCATTACTTGCTTTTTCGAATGAAGATCACCTTTTTTTGCTTTGGTAATTAATTTTTCAACAAATCCGCGTGTTTCTTTAGCTTTTGCTAATGTTGTTTTTATTCTTTTATGCCTTAGTAAAGAAGTGCTTAAAGCTATTAGGGTAGCCTTTCGGTGACTGGCTGTTCTTCCTAACTTCCTTCCTTTTACTTTATGTCTCATTTACAAACCTTTAAGCAATAATTAACTATTTTCTGAATTTTTATTTATATAACTATCTACATCCATTCCAAAATCCAGACCCATCTCCTCTACAATATCCATAAGTTCAGCCAGTGATTTACGACCAAAGTTTCTAAACTTAAGCATTTCAGCTTCATCTTTACGAACAAGATCACCAAGTATATTAATGTCTGCGGCTTTTAAACAATTATGCGATCGAACACTCAGCTCTAATTCATCAACATTTGTCAGCAGCATTTTACGTATTCTTTCCGTCTCCGCATCCTTGGTGCTAACATGTTGTTCTTCTTCTTGCTCAATATCGAAATTGATGAATAACTGAACGTGATCTCTTAATATTTTTGCTGATTGCGTTAAAGCATCATCAGGTGTAATCGACCCATCGGTAGTAATTTCTAAGGTTAATTTTTCAAAATCATTTTTATCACCAATTCTAACATTATCAACTGAAAACTTTACATTTTTAACGGGAGTAAAAATAGAATCTATTGGAATAATACCTATTGTTTGATCGGGCTCTATATTTTCGGTAGAGGGGACATAGCCGGTTCCCTTCCCAACATTAAGCTCAACATCAAATTTTGCACTTTTATTCAAAGTGGCTATATGAAGATCGGGATTCAGGATTTCAATTTCATTGCTAACTTTTTGAATATCTAATGCAGTCCATTCGCTTGCATCATTAAATGACAACATAATTTTTTCGGGTTTTTTTGACAGAAGTTTCATTCTTACCTGTTTAAGGTTTAGAATTATTTCTGTAACATCTTCAACAACACCTTCTATAGTTGTAAACTCAAGTAGAATTCCACTGAATTTTACTGAGGTAATTGCAGCGCCTGTTAAAGAAGACAACAAGACCCGGCGCACGGCGTTACCTAACGTAATACTATATCCTCTTTCCAGAGGTTGAAGAGAAAATCTACCAAATGTATTTGTGTAACTAGCTTCATCTAAAACTATGGTGTCGGGCATTTTTAAATTTGATACACTCATTTATTAATCCTCTAAAATTTATCTAAAAAAATATTATTTGGAGTATAGTTCGACTACCAATTGTTCATTGGCATTCAATGGAACATCTACTCTTTCCGGAACCTCAACAAAAGTACCGGCTAAATTAGCTTTATCAATAGTTAACCAAGAATAAGTATTGTCTTTAATTCTCTTAAGGGAATTATGAATTGCGTCTAATTTTTTACTTTTATCCCTTACCTTTATCACATCTCCCGCCGAAAGCGAATATGACGGGATATCAACAAGTTTTTCGTTTATCACAAAATGTCTGTGTGTTATAAGCTGTCTTGCCTGTTTCCGCGAAGCGGCTAATCCAAGTCTGAATACAATATTATCAAATCTACTTTCAAGCAATTTCACCAGGTTCTCACCGGTAATTCCTTTTTGTTTGTTTGCTTTCTTAAAGTAATTTCTAAACTGGGTTTCCAGTAAACCATAAATTCTTTTTATTTTTTGTTTTTCACGCAACTGAATACCATACTCTGATACTTTTGTCCTTCTTCCCTGTCCATGTTCGCCAGGCGGATAATTCCTTACCTCTATGGGACATTTCTCAGTATAACATTTCTGACCCTTCAGGAATAACTTCTGTCTTTCTCTTCTGCATAATTTACAAACTGAATCTGTATATCTTGCCATTTAATAATTCTCCGATTTAAAATTAAACTCTTCTTCTTTTCGGTGGTCTGCAGCCATTGTGTGGTAATGGTGTAACATCTCTTATAGAAATAATTTCTAATCCGGCGGTATGCAACGCTCTGATAGCAGCTTCTCTACCCGAACCAGGGCCTTTAACACGCACTTCCACTTTTCTAAGCCCTAAATCATATGCTTCTTTAGATGCAGCTTCTGCTGAAACCTGTGCAGCGTATGGTGTGTTCTTTCTTGAACCTTTAAAACCATTTTTCCCTGCAGAAGACCACGATATTGTATTACCATATATATCAGTTAATGTAACTACTACATTATTAAAAGTAGCTTTTATATGGGCAATACCATTCGAATCTACTTGGGATCTTTTCTTACCTCTTCTTATACTTTTAGCCAAAATTAATCCTCCTGAAAAACATAAAAATTCATTACTTCTTAGTTGGTGTTTTCTTTTTGCCTGCCACTGTTTTTCTTCTACCTTTCCTGGCGCGGGCATTTGTCTTTGTTCGCTGACCTCTAACAGGCAATCCTTTACGATGACGAATACCTCTATATGTACCAATATCCATCAATCTTTTTATATTTTGCTGAACTTCAGAACGAAGAGCACCTTCAACCTTATAATCGGCAGTAATTACTGCTCTTATGGCGCCAACATCTTCTTCAGTAAGATCGGCAACTTTTTTTAGCGGATCTACTTTAGATTTTTCAAGAATGTCTGCAGAAATTGTAGGTCCAATACCAAAGATATATTGCAATCCATATAAAATTGTTTTTTTCTTTGGTAGATCAACACCTGATATACGAGCCAATTAACTTCTCCTTATTATTAGCCTTGCCGCTGTTTATGTTTAGGGTTTTTGCAAATTACTCTAACAACACCTTTGCGTTTAATCACTTTGCAATGATCGCACATTTTTTTAACAGATGCTCTTACTTTCATTTCATATCTCCTACTTATACCTGTATGTAATTCTACCTTTTGTTAAATCATAAGGAGAAAGTTCGATAGAAACTTTATCTCCGACCAGAATTTTAATAAAATGCATTCTCATTTTACCAGATATATGTGCTAAAATTCGGTGTTCGTTATCCAACTTTACTTTGAAGGTAGCATTAGGTAACGTTTCAGTTACAACACCATCAATTTTTATAGGTCCTTGTTTAGCCATCAGCAAACAGTTAAAATTTCCGGATTATTGCCATTTATTAATATTGTATGTTCAAAATGCGCTGATGGTGATTTATCAGCAGTTATTACCGTCCAACCGTCTGAATCAGTAATGACGGAATAACTTCCGGCATTAACCATCGGTTCAATTGCTAAGGTCATTCCGTTTTTCAATTTTGCTCCGGTTCCATTCTTTCCAAAGTTTGGGATTGATGGTTCTTCGTGAAGAAACTTACCAACGCCATGACCACATAAATCTCGTACTACCGAAAAGCCGTATTTTTCAACATACTTTTGTACAGACGCTGAAATATCGTGGACTCTGTTTCCGACCCTAGCCTGTTCAATTCCTTTATACAAAGATTTTTCAGTTACCTGGAGCAGATCCATTTTCTCAATTGAAATATTTCCAACTGCTACTGATATTGCAGCATCACCATAATAATTATTTTTAAGAACACCCACATCAAGCGAAACAATTTCGCCTTCTTTTAATGGTTTATTATTAGGAATTCCGTGTACAACTGCCTCATCAATTGAAGTACAAACTGAGCCGGGAAATCCCGGGGCATTTCCTTGCGAATATCCTTTAAATGCCGGTACTGCATTATTGCTTGTAATATAATCTTCGGCAATATGATCCAATTCCAATGTTGTAATTCCAGGTGTCACGCTACTTTTCATCAACTGTAAAGTTTCAGCAACAATACGGCAGCTTTCACGTATATAATTAATTTCCTTTTTTGTTTTAATAATAATCACCAGATCTGCTACCTACGTGAACGAATTTTTCCTGATTTCATAAATCCATCGTAATGTCTCATTAGCAAATGAGATTCAATCTGTTGTAACGTATCTAAAGCCACTCCAACAAGAATTAACAAACTTGTACCGCCAAAAAAGCTGGCAAACTGTCCTGATACACCCATCCCTGAAACAAAGGCAGGCAGTATTGCCACAATAGCAAGAAATATTGAACCCGGCAACGTTATTTTTGTTAAAATATTATCTATAAACTCCGAAGTTTGTTTGCCGGGTCTGATTCCGGGTATAAAGCCACCCTGTTTCTTCATATTATCAGCAACATCTTTTGGGTTAAAAGCTATAGCCGTATAAAAGTAAGTGAAGAACACAATCATCAAGGCGTATATGGCTGAATAAACAGGGGATGTCCATACAAAATAACCGGATAATGATTGAATAAACTCATTATCCGGGAAGAACGAAAGTACTGTATTAGGAATAAACATAATTGCCTGAGCAAATATTATTGGCATAACACCGGCAGTGTTTACCCTTAACGGAATATATTGCGTAACTCCGCCGAAAACTTTTCTGCCAACCACTCTCTTGGCATATTGAACAGGGATTCTTCTTGTACCCTGCGTTACAAGCACAACAGCTGCAATAATAAAAAACATAAATACAAGAATAATAATTTCAATTACAATTGAACGCTGTCCGCCGCCAATCAATCTTATCTCATCTAAAATAGCATAAGGTAATACGGAAACAATTCCGATAAATATTATCAGAGAAATACCGTTGCCCATACCCCTGTCAGTTATCTGTTCACCCATCCACATCATGAATATTGTTCCACCTGTAAGAATAATAATTGTTGTAAGCACCCAGCCAATTCCACTAACAGCTTCAGGAACAATGGGCAATCCCTGAACTTGCAGATTTAATAATCTTATCGTTACACCCCAGGCTTGTAGAGATGAAATTGCTACAGTTCCGTAACGTGTAAGCTGGGTAATTTTTTTTCTGCCTTCTTCACCTTCCTGCTGCAATTTTTGAAAGTAAGGAACAACTGCACCCATTAACTGAATTATAATTGATGCAGAAATGTATGGCATAATTCCGAGTGCAAAAATTGCCGCATTAGAAAATGCACCGCCAACAAATAAATCATAAAGTCCAAAAAGATTATCAGATGTTTGATTTTTCATACTCTCGGTTAGCAGAGAGGCATCAACACCTGGTAATGTAACATGTGCACCTAATCGAACAATAAAAAGCAACGCCAGCGTAAAAAAAATTCTCTGGCGCAGCTCGTGAATTTTGAAAATATTTCTGAATATATCTGTTACCCTAGACATTTATTTCCGTATTATATCTTTTTTACTGAGCCACCGGCGGCTTCAATTTTTTCTTTTGCCTTTGCACTGAATGCATCAACTTTTAAAGTTACTTTAGCTTTTATTTCACCCTTGCCTAATACCTTGATAGGTTTTTTTATACTCTTTATTAGTCCTAATTTTTTCAACGATTCTGCATTTAAAACATCGTTATTTAATTTTTTTTCATCTGCAATTCTTTGAAGTGCATTTACATTAAAAACCTGATAATAAATTTTAAATATATTTGTGAACCCAAATTTAGGTACACGTCTCTGAAGAGGCATCTGTCCGCCTTCAAACCAAGCTTTTCTTTTTGCACCAGACCTCGACATCTGACCATTCATACCTCTTGTTGATGTACCTCCCCGCCCGGACCCCTCGCCCCTGCCTATCCTTTTCCTTTTCTTTCTTGATCCTTTAGCATATTTTAGGTTACTTAATTTATCCATCATAAACCTTGTACTAATCTTTTATATCTTCAATTTTTACTAAATGTGTAACTTTTCTAATCATACCCCTAATTTGAGGAGTATCATTATGTATTTTTTCCCAATTGGGTCTTCCCAAACCTAAAGCTATAATAGTTCGCTTCTGATCTTTTGGTCTGTCTATAATACTTTTTGTCTGAATAATTTTAATCTTTGCCATAAATTCCTCAACTACGAATTAAATATTTCCTGAATTGATATCCCTCTTTTCTTAGACATTTCTTTCGCATCAATTAGATTAATCAATCCATTCAAAGTAGCTTTTACCTGATTGTGAGGGTTACTTGAGCCAAGAGATTTCGTAAGTATATCTTGAACTCCGGCTGCCTCTAAAACAGCACGTACACCGCCTCCGGCAATAAGACCTGTTCCAGGTGATGCTGGTTTTAAAAGCACCCTGCCAGCTCCATACTTTCCGATAATTTTATGTGCAAGTGTTCCTTTAATAATGTGCACCGTTATAAGAGATTTTTTTGCATTATCAATACCTTTTGAGATTGCTTCAGTTACCTCATTAGCTTTACCTAATCCTACCCCAACTTTACCATTACCATCACCGACTACAACAATTGCATTAAAACTGAATCTACGACCACCCTTCACAACTTTAGCAACGCGATTAATATGAACAACCTTCTCTTTAAATCCATCACTATCAGCTTTTTTGAACGATTTCACTTATTTCTCCAATACTTAAAATATTATATAATTCATTTTTTGGCTGCCAGGAGAGGATTCGAACCTCTACAGACGCCTCCAAAGGGCGTAGTCCTACCATTAGACGACCCGGCACTGCTTAATAATATCATTAGAACTTTAGCCCACCCTCACGTGCAGCTTCAGCCACAGCTTTTACACGTCCGTGATATTTATAACCGCTTCTATCAAATAGTATTGTGGTAATCTTAATTTCTGATGCTTTTTTTGCAATAAGAGATCCAACGATTTTACCTTTAGCAACTTTACCTTTTGCATTTTTTACTTCGTCAGCAACCTCATTAGAAAGGGTTGAAGCAGATGCTAAAATTCTACCGGCAGAATCATCTACCAATTGTGCATAAATGTGATTTAAACTACGATAAACCGATAGCCTTGGTCTTTCAATGGTCCCGGAAATTTTTTTCCTTATTCCAATCTTTCTTCGTTTTCGCCCAGTTATTTTTCTTTTCATAATTTTTCTAATTCACTGCAATTAATATTTAAGTGCCTGCTGTTTTACCCGCTTTTCTTCTAATTTGCTCATCCGAATACTTAATCCCCTTACCTTTATAAGGTTCAGGTTTCCGGAAGGATCGTACTTTAGCAGCAATTTGTCCCACTAATTGTTTATCCACACCAGAAATTATAATCTGCGTCTGAGTTGGCAGTTCAATATTAATAACATCAGGTGGTATAAAATAAATAGGATGTGAATACCCAATATTAAGCAATAAATTTTTTCCTTTTAGTTCAGCACGGTACCCAACACCAACAATATCCAATGTTTTTTTATATGAGGAATTAACACCCGTAACCATATTTTGTATTAAAGCACGTGTGAGACCGTGAAGTGATTTATTAAGTTTTGTATCATCAGGCCTGGTTACAATAACTTCTTTATCTTTTACATCAACTGATATATTTGGATGAAGTTCCCTAAGCAATTCACCTTTTGGTCCTTTCACTTTAATTGTATTACCATCTTTGGAAATATTTATTCCTTCTGGTATTTCTATTGGTTTTTTACCTATTCTTGACACATTAAGTCTCCATTGAACAAATTACCAGATGAAACAAACAACTTCGCCACCAGTTGCTTGATCCCTGGCTTGTTTATCTGTTAATAATCCTTTCGAAGTTGAAATAACAGCAGTACCCAAACCATTCAGCACTCTCGGCAATTCGTTTGATTTTTTATAAATTCTTAACCCTGGTTTGCTAATCCTTTTTAGACCACTGATAGCTGGTTTATCGTCAGTATATTTTAAAAGAACAGTAATAACATTTTGTTTGCTATCTTCATCAACTTTAAAATCGTATATATATCCATTATTTTTTAAAATATTTGCTAAACCAACTTTAATATTGGACGCTGGAATTTCTACTCTTATCTTTCTTGCTTTAGAAGCATTCCTAATTCTTGTTAAAAAATCCGATATTGGATCTGTTACTGGCATAATTTTTCTCCTATTACCAACTTGCTTTCTTTAATCCTGGAATCTCACCTCTCAGTGCCATCTCACGTAAAATCAACCTTGATATACCAAACTTCCGATAGTAGCCACGTGTACGACCAGTAAACATACAGCGATTTTTTATTCTAACACGAGAAGAATTTTTAGGGAGTTTTTGTAATGCTTCATAATCGCCATTAGCTTTATATTCTTCCCTTTTTGCTTTATATTTTTCGTATAACTTAATTCTTTTTTCGTTTCTTGCTATTAAACTTTTACGCGCCATCAGTTCTCCTGTTTATGCTGATTTAACTTCTTTTTTAATGAACGGGACACCAAATGCCCTTAGTAATTCGTAAGCTTCATTATCTGTTTTAGCAGTTGTAACAAAGGTAATATCCATACCTATTATTTTATTAATATTATCAATATTTATTTCAGGAAAAATTATTTGTTCCTTCACACCAATTGTATAATTTCCACGTCCATCAAAAGATTTATCCGATAACCCCCGAAAATCTCTAACTCTTGGTAAAGCAATGTTAACAACACGATCTAAAAATTCGTACATTCTATTACTGCGTAAAGTAACTTTTGCTCCAATATTCATTCCTTCTCGAAGTTTAAAATTAGAAATTGACTTCCTTGCTTTTCTTATAGAAGCTTTTTGACCCGTTATTGCTTCTAATTCTTTAACAGCATCATCTAAAAGTTTTGAATCCGTAACAGCAGCACCTACACCCATATTAACAACAATCTTTTCAAGCTTTGGTACTTGCATTATGCTTTTATAGTTAAAAGTTTTCATAAGATTAGAAACAATGTTGGTTTTATAATATTCCATAAGTCTTACTGGAATCATCATTTCATTTTTATCTGCTGACTTTGGGACTTTTGTATCTTTTTTATTTTTAGTTTTTGCTGCTTTCTTTACAGTATCTTTTTTTGTTTTCTTTTCTGCCATTTTTTTAACGTAATTTTAAAAATATTTACCAGATTTACTGAATCATTTCCCCGCTTGCTATACTGACCCTGGCTCTTTTCTGCTTTCCGGATTTTTCATCCAATATAATTTGAGCACCAAGTCTGGTAGGCTCATTAGTTTTAGGATCAAGCATCATAACATTTGAAACATGAATTGAGGCTTCCTTTTCCAGAATACCTCCCTGTGGATTCTTCTGCGACGGCTTTGTATGTCTTTTCCTCATATTAATGCCTTCAATAATTACCCGGTTATTCTTCGGAAAAATTTTAAGAATTTTTCCTGTTTTACCTCTGTCATTTCCGGCAACAATTATTACAATGTCATTCTTCTTTAACTTCATAATAAACCTAATAGTTATAATACTTCTGGCGCTAATGATACAATTTTCATAAAATTTTTCTCTCTCAATTCGCGCGCAACTGGACCAAATATACGTGTTCCTCTTGGTTCATTTTGCGGATTAAGTAAAACAGCAGCATTTTCATCAAATCTTATATATGAACCGTCTTTACGTCTAACTTCTTTTTTTGTTCTAACAACAACGGCGCGTGAAACTTCACCTTTTTTTACAGCACTGTTAGGAATTGCAGCCTTTACTGAAACAACAATTAAATCGCCTACACTTGCATATCTTCTTCCGCTACCTCCAAGTACTTTAATACATCTTACTTTTTTAGCACCTGAGTTATCTGCAACTATCAAGTTGGTTTCTGTCTGAATCATTTTTTAAATTCTCCTATAACTGCTACTTAGCTTTTTCCACAATTTCTACCAAACGCCATCTTTTATTCTTGCTAAGTGGGCGTGTTTCCATTATTTTAACTTTATCACCAACTTTGCAATTGTCCTTTTCATCATGAGCCATTAGCCGTGTAGTTTTTTTAAAATATTTTTTATACAGGGGATGAGGAACTTTTCTAATGATTGCAATAGTAATGGTTTTATCCATCTTATCACTTACTACTATACCAATACGTGTTTTTCTTAATCCGCGTTGTACCATAACTAATTACTATCTCCTTCCGTACTTTCTGCTTTTTCTTTACTATCTCGTTCATTCAAGATAGTTTTCATTCTCGCAATATCCTTTTTAGCAATACTTAGCTTGGCAGTATTGGTAAGTTCTTTTATTTGATGAGTAAATCGTAAATCAACAAGATTACGTTCCTCATCTTCAATCCTCTTAATAATTTCCTCAGTTTTCATTTCTTTTATTTCATGATTTTTCATTTAAAGTATCCTTACGGATTATTCATAATCGGGTCTTGTAACAAACTTTGTTTTGATCGGCAGTTTATGTGAAGCAAGCTTTAACGCAGCTTTTGCCAAATCAATTGGAACACCAGAAACTTCAAATAATATTCTTCCCGGTTTAACTACAGCCACCCAAAACTCAGGGGCACCTTTACCTTTTCCCATTCTTGTTTCCAGGGGCTTTTTAGATACTGGCTTATCCGGAAAAATTCTGATCCAAACTTTACCATCTCTTTTCATCTTTCTTGTAACAGCAATACGGCAAGCTTCTATTTGCCGACTGGTAATCCAATGAGGTTCAAGTGCTTTTAAACCAAAATCACCAAAGGCCACACTGCTGCCACGGTAAGCTTTACCAGACATTCTACCACGCTGTGATTTTCTGTATTTTACTCTTTTCGGCATTAACATAATAAAACTCCTAAGGAATTAATCCGTTGCCCTTTTACCTAAAATTTCACCACGCATTATCCAAACTTTAATACCAATAGAGCCATAGATGGTTTCTGCTCTGCCGTTGGCATAATCAATATCAGCCCTTAATGTATGAAGTGGAATTCTTCCCTCTTTATATTGTTCTTTTCTAGCCATTTCAGCACCGCCCAGTCTTCCTGAGCACATAATTCTGATACCTTCGGCTCCCATTCTCATTGCTGCTGTTATTGCCATCTTCATAGCTCTTCTGAATGATACTCTTCCTCTTAATTGATTTGAAATATTTTCTGCTACAAGATAAGCATCTAATTCAGGTCGTTTAATTTCAGATATTTGTATTTTTATTTCTTTATTTGTAACCTGCTTTAATTCTTGCTCTAACTGTGTAATCTCTTTTCCACTTTTTCCAATTACTACTCCAGGTCTGGAAGTATGAATAGTTAGAATTATATTCTTTGAAGTTCTATCTATAACAATTCTAGATATGCCAGCTTTTTTTAATCTAATGCGTATATAGGAACGAAGCTTTTCATCTTCTTTAATTTTAGGAGCATAACTTTTACTTTCATACCAGTTAGATTCCCAACCTCTAATTATTCCAACTCTTAAACCAATAGGGTTTGTTTTCTGTCCCAAATAATATTCTCCTAAATTTATACTTTATTAGCCACTATTATTGTTAGATGACAAGCTCTTTTTCTTATTCTAAAGGCTCTGCCCATGGGGGCAGGTCGAATTCTTTTAATCATTGGTCCATTATTAACGTAAACTTCCTTTATAAATAAATTTTCTGGTTCTACATGTTCTGAATCATCATTATTCATCAGATTAGCAATCGCAGATCGTAAAACTTTCTCAGCATCCTTTGAGGCATGCTTCGTTGAGAAGTGTAGTACTTCTATTGCTTTATTAACTGACATTCCTCTGATAAGATCAACAACTAATCTCATCTTCCGTGGAGATGAACCTATATATTTATGTACTGCTCTTGCTTCCATTTATCTTAAATACTTTTAATTACTTTGATCTAGCTGCCTTCTCAGCTTTAGTCCCGGGGTGACCTCTAAATATTCTTGTCGGTGAAAACTCTCCTAATTTATGACCAACCATATTTTCTGTAATATATACAGGAATCATTTTGTTGCCATTATGTACTACGATGGTATGTCCTACAAAATCCGGTGTAATAGTAGAAGCGCGAGACCATGTTTTAATAATTTTTTTCTGATTGGTCTCATTGAGTTTGATGATCCTTTCCATCAATTTATAATCTACAAATGGTCCCTTTTTAACTGATCTTGGCATATATTTCTCTATTTTTTACGTCTTTTAATTATAAATCTATTAGATTCCTTTCTTTTCCTTCTTGTTTTCAAACCTTTTGCTTTCTGACCCCAGGGAGATACAGGGTGACCGCCACCTGAAGTTTTACCTTCTCCTCCACCCATTGGATGATCAACAGGATTCATAGCAACACCACGAACATGAGGTCTCTTCCCAAGCCAACGGGTTCTGCCTGCTTTGCCCAAACTAATATTTTCTCTTTCAGCATTACCAACCTCACCGTATGTTGCCATACATTCTAACAGCACCATTCTAATCTCTCCCGATGGCATTTTCAATTGTGCATAATTACCTTCTTTTGCCATCAACTGCAATGCAACACCGGCACTTCTTCCTAACTGTCCCCCCTTATGTGGTTTAAGTTCAACGTTATGTATAAAACTACCAAGAGGTATTTCTTTTAGTGGTAATGAATTTCCGATGGATATTTCACTACCCGGACCGGAAATAATTCTATCACCTACCTTCAATCCATTAGGAGCAAGGATATATCGTTTTTCTCCATCTGCATAATGTAATAGCGCAATCCTTGCCGATCTGTTAGGATCATACTCTATCGAAAAAACCTTTGCCGGAATGCCGGGTTTATTTCTTTTGAAATCAATTAATCTATATTTTCTTTTATGACCGCCTCCAATATGTCGTGCAGTAATTCTTCCCAGATTGTTTCTGCCGCCGGATTTTTTAAGGGCAACGGTCAGAGATTTTTCCGGTTTATCTTTTGTAATTTCATCAAAAGTAAAATTGCTTCTGAATCTTGTTCCCGGCGTATTTGGTTTTAGTTTTTTTATACCCATCTATAATTTCCTCTATCAAACCTTTAGACTTCTTCAAATAAGTCTATTGTTTCTCCTTCGCGAAGTGTAACTATTGCTTTTTTATATCTTGCAGTTTTACCGGTGAATCTACCGCCTTTTCTAAACTGAGTTTTTGTTTTACCCGGATGATTTACCGTTCTAATATCTACAACATGTACATTAAACTTATCTTGAATAGCTTTTGCAATTTCAATTTTATTTGCACCTGGAATAACAAGGAAACCATATTTATTTTGATCGGCAGTTAAATTGGACATCTTCTCAGTTATTAAAGGTCTAATTAATATTTGATGCATATCAATTTATCTCCCCGGTATTATCCGTAAAAGTTTTACTAATTGCCTTTACAGCACTTTTCTGTAAAATTAATATTTGATTATTAAGAATATCATAAGTAGAAGCCTTTTCCGCTTCCAGTACTCTAACTTTTGGTAAATTCCTGCCCGATTTATAAACTGCACTTTCATTACTGCCAGTTAGAATCAGCACTTTTTTACCTTCTGTATTCAGTGCATTAAGTAGAGCCATTAAATCTTTTGTTTTAGGCTTTTCAAATGAAAAATCCTCAACAACCATTAATTGTTCATCTTTAACTTTGTAACTGAAAGCAGATTTTCTAGCTAAACGTTTAACCTTTTTTGGTAAATTCTGTCTATAACTCCTCGGACGCGGACCGAATATAGTTCCACCACCGACCCATAAAGGAGAACGAATTGTACCTGCACGTGCAGCTCCTCTACCTTTCTGCCGAAAAGGTTTTGCTCCGCCACCTCTAACATCGCTTCTCTCCTTAGCTTTATGGGTACCTTGCCTTTTGTTTGCTAATAATGCCTTTACAGAAAGATAGATAGCATGGTCGTTTGGCTTTATTCCAAAAACACTATCAGCCAAATCAATCTTATCGCCTGAAACACTACCATCTGTTTTATATATTTCGAATGTCATTTTGATACCAATTATTTCTTAATCAATTCAACTATTGAATTTGCAGGACCCGGTATAGCTCCTTTAATCATTAAAATATTTTCTTCCAGATCAACCTTTATAATTTCCAGGTTTGAAATTGTTACATTTTCATTTCCAACTCTTCCAGCCATTTTGTGCCCTTTAAATACTCTGGAGGGAGATGAACTTGAACCTATTGATCCAGGAGCTCTCAATCTATTACTTTGACCATGAGTAGTTCCGCCAACACCACTGAATCCGTGCCTTTTTATAACACCCTGAAAACCTCTGCCTATAGTTTTATTTCTTACTTTAATCTTTTCACCCTCACTGAAGAAATCCACTTTAAATTCATCACCAATTTTTACATCTTTAGTATCAAAATTTTTAAATTCTTTCAATAGGGTAAACGGAGATAATTTATTTGATTTATAGTAACCAAGTAATGGCTTATTAACTTTCTTTTCCTTTTTATTACCATATCCCAGTTGAACTGCTTCGTAGCCATCTCTCTGATTGGTTCTAATATTCACAACTTTGCAAGAATCAATTTTAATTACTGTAACTGGAATTAAGTTTCCTTCAGTATTAAAAATACTTGTCATTCCAATTTTTTTTCCTAATAATCCAGCCATCTCTGCTCCAAATTCCTTAAAGCTTTATCTCTATGTCAACACCCGCCGGAATATCCAGCTTACTGAGTGAATCGACAGTTTTGTTATTTGAATTGTGAATATCAATTATTCTTTTGTGTGCCCGTATTTCGAACTGCTCACGCGATTTTTTATCAACATGTGGTGATCTTAAAACCGTATACACTGTCCTTTTAATCGGTAAAGGAATAGGCCCAGAAACAATTGCACCTGTACTACGTACCGTTTTAATAATTTTTTCAGTAGACTTATCAATCAAAATATGATCATAGGACTTTAACTTTATTCTTATCCTCTGTCCGGGCACTTAATTCACTCCTTCAATAAATAGTTTAAAATGAAAAAGGAGTAAGAACTCCCTCTTCGAGAATAACTAACATAATTTTTACTTTAATATTTTAGTTACAACACCGGAACCAACAGTTCTGCCGCCTTCACGTATAGCAAATCTTAATTTGTCTTCCATTGCAATTTCAGAAATAAGCTCAATAGAAAGTTTAACATTATCACCGGGCATAACCATTTCAGTCCCTTCAGGTAATGTAGCAACACCCGTTACATCAGTAGTTCTGAAATAGAATTGAGGTCTATACCCATTGAAAAATGGAGTATGACGTCCACCCTCATCTTTTGAAAGAATATAAACTTCACTTTCAAACTTAGTATGAGGAGTTATTGAACCAGTTTTAGCTAGAACCATACCTCTCTCAATTTCGTTTTTATCTATTCCGCGCAGAAGTATACCGGCGTTATCACCTGCCATTGCAGAATCAAGTTCTTTACGAAACATTTCAACTCCTGTAACAACTGTTTTCTTGTGAAGACCTAAACCGATAAGTTCAACTTCTTCCTGAATTTTAACCTTACCTCTTTCAACTCTTCCTGTTGCAACTGTTCCACGACCTGTAATGGAGAATACATCCTCAACAGGCATAAGGAATGGTTTGTCAGTATCTCTTTCAGGAACCGGAATGTAGCTATCAACTGCTTCCATAAGCTCCCAGATTGATTTCAATCTTTCATCATCAACCGATACGTCTTCAGTGCTTGCAGCTTCCAAAGCCTGCAAAGCTGAACCCTGAATTATCGGGATTTCGCTACCCGGGAATTCGTATTCGGTTAACAGGTCTCTTAATTCTTCCTCGACAAGTTCGAGCAATTCCGGATCGTCAACCATATCAACCTTGTTCATGTAAACTACTATTTTAGGAACACCAACCTGTCGTGCAAGGAGAATGTGCTCTCTTGTTTGAGGCATAGGACCATCATTTGCTGCAACAACTAAAATTGCACCATCCATTTGTGCCGCACCAGTGATCATGTTTTTTACATAATCAGCGTGACCCGGACAATCAACGTGTGCATAGTGTCTGTTCTCTGTTGAATACTCAACGTGTGCTGTTGCAATGGTGATTCCTCTTTCTCTTTCTTCAGGGGCGTTATCGATACTATCAAATGTTCTCACTTCCGATAATCCCTTTTTTGCGAGAGCCATTGTGATGGCAGCCGTTAAAGTAGTTTTACCATGATCTACATGACCAATAGTACCAACGTTAACGTGAGGTTTGCTCCTGTCAAATTTTTCTTTTGCCATCGTAATCTCCTTTAATGTTTTTCAATTTGTTATTTATTTCTATTAATTATGCTGTTGATGTTGCTTTTTTACCAATAGATTTTTCAGCTATCTCCTCAGCAATCGATTTCGGAACTTCCTGATAATTATCAAACTGCATTGAATAAATTGCTCTTCCCTGTGTCATCGATCTTAATACTGTAGCATATCCAAACATTTCGGCTAATGGTACGTGTGCTTTTATTACCTGTGCATCTTTCCTGGCAGAAAATCCTTCTATTTTTCCTCGTCTTGAATTCAAATCGCCCATCACATCGCCTAGATATTCTTCAGGAGTAACAATTTCCACTTCCATAATTGGTTCCAATATAATTGGTTTTGCTTTTTTAGCACCATCTTTAAAAGCCATCGAACCGGCAACCTTGAACGATAATTCATCCGAATCTACATCGTGATAAGAACCATCGTATAATTTTGCTTTGATATCCACAACAGGGTAACCTGCCACTACACCATTTCTCAAAGCTTCCTGAATACCGGCAGATACAGCAGGTATATATTCTTTTGGAACTTTACCGCCAACAATTGCATTAGTGAACTCAAAACCTTTCCCGGCTTCATTTGGCGAAAATTCAACCCGCACATGACCATATTTTCCTCTCCCCCCACTTTGTTTTATAAACTTACCTTCAACATCAACAGTTTCTGTAATGGTTTCCCTATAGGCAACTTGCGGTTTTCCAATATTAGCTTCTACATTAAATTCTCTTCTCATTCTGTCAACAAGTATCTCGAGATGAAGCTCGCCCATTCCACTAATCAAAGTCTGCCCGGTTTCTTCATCAACACAAACCTTAAATGTCGGATCTTCATCAGAAAGTTTAGCAAGCGATTCTGATAACTTATCCTGATCGGCTTTCGTTTTAGGTTCAATTGCAATTTGAATAACCGGCTCAGGAAAAATTATTTTTTCAAGTATAACCGGATCATCCTGAGTGCAAAGAGTATCGCCCGTTTTAGTATATTTTAATCCAACAACTGCTGCAATATCTCCGGCGCTTACTTCACTAATATCTTCTCTCGAATTTGCATGCATTTGGAGCAATCTGCTAACTCTTTCTTTCTTTCTGCTAACAGCATTGTAAATGTATGAACCCGCCTTTAATGAACCTGTATAAACTCTGAAGAAGCAGAGCTTACCAACATGAGGATCATTCATTATTTTAAATGCTAATGCTGTAAATTTTTCATTTGCATCAATTTTTCTTTTTATTTTATCGTTAAGCCCAATATGATGAGCTTCAATCTCTTTAGCATCAGTAGGTGCAGGAAGAAACTCAATAATACTATCCAATAATTTCTGAATACCTTTATTTTTAAAAGCTGAACCACAGAGAACGGGTACAATTTTTAATCCGATCGTCGCTTTACGTAGTACATCCTTTATCTCCTCTACAGTTATCTCTTCGCCCTCTAAATATTTTTCTAGTAATGTATCATCAACATCGGAAACTGCTTCAAGCATTTCCGTTCTGTATTTATTTGCCTGCTCCAGAAGATCTTGTGGAATATCAATTTCATTAAAAGTTGCACCAAATGTTTCTTCGTGGTACATTCTTGCTTTAAAAGAGATGAGATCAATCACTCCTGTGAAAAGGTCTCCTTCACCGATCGGTAAATTAATAGGGATTGCGTTAGCTCCCAATTTTTCTCTCATCATTTCAACAGCATTTATAAAGTCGGCGCCTGTTCTGTCCATTTTGTTTACAAATGCAATTATAGGCACGCTGTATTTGTCAGCTTGTCTCCAAACAGTTTCTGATTGTGGTTCAACACCACCTACTGCACAAAACAATGCAACCGCACCATCTAATATTCTAAGTGATCTTTCAACTTCAACTGTAAAGTCAACGTGTCCGGGAGTATCAATAATATTTATCTGATGATCGTTCCAAAAGCAAGTGGTTGCTGCACTTGTAATTGTAATACCTCTTTCTTTTTCTTGTTCCATCCAATCCATAGTGGCTGCGCCGTCGTGTACTTCGCCCAAACGATGCAGTTTTCCGGTGTAGTATAAAATACGTTCAGTAGTTGTAGTTTTACCCGCATCGATATGTGCCATAATTCCGATGTTTCTAACTTTATCTATTGCTATCTTCTTTGCCATTTTTTTCAACTTACTTTCTTATCTTTCTCATAATTACCATTTAAAGTGCGCAAATGCTTTGTTTGCTTCAGCCATTCTATGTGTATCTTCTTTTTTCTTTATTGCTGAACCTTCGTTATTAGACGCAGCAATTAATTCCAGCGCTAATTTTTGCGCGGTTGTTTTTTCACTACGTTTTCTTGCAAATTGTCTAAGCCATCTCATTGATAATGCAATTCTTCTTTCAGGTCTTACCTCAATCGGAACCTGATAGGTTGCACCTCCTACTCTTCTGCTTTTAACTTCTATCAGCGGTTGAACATTCAATACAGCTTGTTTAAATACTTCAATTCCTGGTTTTTTTGTTCTTGCCTCAATTATATCAAATGAATTATACAGCGTTTTCCGCGCAATTGACTTTTTACCTTTATACATAATAAAGTTAATAAATTTTGCAACACTTACGTCCTTAAATTTCGGATCGGGCTTAATATATTTTTTCTCTGCTCTTCTTTTTCTCATATCTTATTATGCCTTCGGTTTTTTTGCTCCATATTTAGACCTGCTTTTTTTTCTTTCTTCTACACCGCTTGTATCCAGTGTGCCTCTAATTATGTGGTATCTAACTCCGGGTAAATCTTTAATTCTTCCTCCTCGAATCAGTACAATCGAGTGCTCCTGAAGGTTATGACCTTCACCCGGAATGTATGCGGTAACTTCCATATTATTAGTCAATCTTACTCTGGCTACTTTTCTTAAAGCCGAATTCGGTTTCTTTGGAGTAGTTGTGTAAACCCGTGTACAAACCCCTCTTTTTTGAGGGCAAGCATCCAAAGCCGGGGCTTTATTTTTGGCTAAAATCTTTACTCTGCCTTTCCTAACTAACTGATTAATTGTTGGCACAAATGTCTCCCGAAATAGTTACTTTTTAAAAAAAATCAGACATTAAATATACTCTTTGTTTTAAAATAAGTCAAGAAAAATAGCTTTCCTTTACACTTCATTAAAACATAAAAAATCCGGTTCTAGGTTAAAGGCGAACCGGATATATAAACTGCTGATTTCAATTAAGTTCGTCAACTGGATTGAACTTCTTCATTTTGAGTTTCTTCAACCTCTACAGCATCTTCAGTAAGTACTAACTTTTCATACTTCTTTAATCCGGTGCCTGCCGGGATCAGATGCCCCATAACAACATTTTCCTTCAATCCATTTAAATGATCTACTTTTGCAGCTATCGCAGCATTAGCTAACACTTTTGTGGTTTCCTGGAATGAAGCGGCAGAAATGAAACTTTCTGTTGATAGAGCTGCTTGTGTAATTCCCAGAAGTAAATGTTCAAAGGTTGCAGATTCCGAATCGCGTCCTACGGCTGGATTTTTATCTTTCTTTTTCAAATCTGTATTAACCTCACGCAATTTAGCTCTGCTTACCAACTGACCTTTTGTGAATCTGGAATCACCTTTTTCTTCTATGTAAATCATATTCATCAAACTTGAATTTTCATCCAAAAATTCATTTCTGTCAACAACATCTTCTTCCAGAAATTTTGTATCGCCCGGCGATACTATCTTTATTTTTTGAAGCATCTGTTTAACTATAACTTCAATATGTTTATCATTTATTTTAACACCCTGCAAGCGATATACATCTTGAATTTCATTTACCAGGTATTCTTGTACTGCACTTGTGCCTTTAATCTTTAGAATATCATGGGGATTGATAGGTCCATCAGTAATCTTTTCACCTGCCGGTATTTCATCATCAGGTTGAACGAGTATATGTTTTCCAAGAGGAACATTATATTTTTTCTCATCAGACTTATCGTGAGCGAAAACAAATATTTCCCGTGAACCTTTCTTTCTTTCTCCAAATCTAACAATACCTTCTATTTCTGAAACTATTGCAGTATCGTGCGGGCTGCGTGCTTCAAAAAGTTCTGTTACGCGCGGAAGACCACCAGTAATATCACGACTTTTTGCAGCTTGTTTAGATATTTTTGCCAATATAGTTCCTGCAGTCACAACCTCGCCCTCTTCAACCGAAAGATAAGAACGTATAGGTAGATTAAATGATTTTGTATCGCCATTCTCAGACTCGATTAAAATACTTGGTGTTAGTGTTTTATCTTTGGACTCTGTGACTACCTTTTGTACGTGTCCTGTTTGTTCATCAGTAACTTGCTGCAAAGAGCTTCCGTCAACAAGATCAACAAACTTGACTTTACCAGATATATCAGTTAGAATAAGTGCGTTGTAAGGATCGTGATGATAGAGAGCCATACCTTTTTTAATTTCTTTATTGTCTTCTACAACTAACTCTGCACCGTAAGGCACATCGTATTTTTTAATCTGACGATTGTTCACATCATAAACACCAATTGAACCCCTTCTTCCGGTAACAACATTAATTTTAATAGCATTACCGGTAAAGGGATCAGTCTCGTCTTTCTCAACATAATTTATCCTGTCAAACTTTGCAAGTCCGTCAACATTTGTTTCAACCTGTGACTGACTGGCAATACGTGATGATGTACCACCAAGGTGAAATGTTCTTAGCGTAAGCTGAGTACCCGGTTCGCCAATTGATTGAGCCGCAATAATTCCTACTGCCTCACCTATTTCAACTATTTTGCCGTTCGTTAGATTTCTGCCATAGCATTTAGCACAAACACCTCTGCGTGATTCGCAAGTTAAAACAGTTCTAATATAAACCGAATCAATATTTGCGTCTTCAATTTCTTCAGCTATTTTTTCGGATATTGATTTGCCTGTTTCAATTATTAGTTTTTCTGAAATTGGATGATAAATATCTTCCTGAACTATACGACCAGTAATTCTTTCACCAAGTGGTTCTCTTTCTTCTTCAATATCTTTAAGAGCTTGTACTTCGATACCAAGAATGGTTGCGCAATCATTCTCTGTGATAATAACATCCTGAGCAACATCAACCAATCTTCTTGTTAGATAACCTGCATCCGCTGTTTTAAGCGCCGTATCAGCAAGTCCTTTTCTTGCACCATGGGTTGATATAAAGTATTCAAGTACGGATAATCCTTCCTTAAAGTTAGCAACAATAGGATTCTCAATAATTTCTCCAGCTTGCCCTGAAAGCGTTTTCTGAGGTTTCATCATTAGTCCTCTCATTCCTGCCAACTGCCTTACCTGCTCCTGCGATCCTCTTGCCCCGGAATCTACCATCATATGAAGTGAATTAAATCCACCGTCAGCAGCTTTAATTTTCTCCATTAATGAGCGGGCAACATCATTAGTAGTATGAGTCCAGATGTCAATAATTTTATTATATCTTTCGGCATCGGTAATAACACCTTGTTCGTGCTCATTAAGAACTCCGTTTACCTTTTTATTTGCTTTCGCAATAAATTCTTCCTTTTCATCCGGGATTATCATATCCGAGTAACTAATCGAAATACCAGCTTCTGTAGCATACTTAAATCCAATTTCTTTTAAATCATCAAGAAATTCCGAAGTAACTTTATTGCCCAGTTTTATAAACATCTTTCCGATAAACCCGCCAAATGTTTTTTTAATAAGCAATTGGTTAAAGAATCCCATTTCATCAGGCACAATTTGATTAAACAGAACTCTACCTGTAGTGGTCTCAATCATCTCATTCTTATATTTAAGTTTTATTTTTGCATGTAATCCAACAACGTCATTATCATAAGCAGAAATAACTTCATCGGAACAGCTAAATATCATACCTTCACCTTTTTCTCCCTCTTTATACTTTGTAAGGTAATAGCAACCGAGTACAATATCCTGAGTAGGAACTACAATAGGGCTGCCATTTTGAGGGGACAGGATATTATGACTACTAAGCATAAGAAGTGATGCTTCTAACTGTGCTTCATAAGATAATGGAATGTGTACAGCCATCTGGTCACCGTCAAAATCTGCATTGAATGCTGTACAAACCATAGGATGAAGTTGAATCGCTTTGCCATCTATCAACACTGGCTGGAAAGCCTGAATACCAAGTCTATGTAATGTTGGAGCACGGTTGAGTAATATTGGGTGCCCATCAATTATTTTAGAAAGAATATCCCAGATGATTGGATCTTTTCGATCAGCAACCTTCCGTGCACTTTTTACCGTTTTATTATGTCCTCGTTCAAGTAGTTTTCTAATTATAAATGGTTTAAATAATTCAACCGCCATATCTTTAGGAAGACCACACTGATGAAGTTTTAGTTCAGGACCAACAACTATTACTGAACGACCCGAATAATCAACACGCTTTCCAAGAAGATTCTGACGGAACCGACCTTGTTTACCCTTAAGCATATCACTTAGAGATTTTAACGGTCTGTTATTGTCACTTTTAACAGCCGATCCTCTTCTTGAATTATCAAATAATGCATCAACAGCTTCCTGAAGCATTCTCTTTTCATTTCTTAAAATTACTTCCGGAGCTTTAATATCCATCAATCTTTTTAAGCGATTGTTTCTAATAATTACCCTTCTGTAAAGATCATTGAGATCGCTGCTTGCAAACCTGCCACCTTCTAATGGAACAAGTGGTCTTAATTCAGGAGGAATTACCGGAATGAAATTAAGAACCATCCATTCGGGTTTGTTTGGTACTTTGTAATCTTCTTCTTTAAATGATTCGATAACGCGTAATCGCTTTAAAAGGTCTGCCTTTTTCTGTTGCGAAGTTTCTACTTTTAATCTATCCCGTAACTCTTTAGAAAGTTTCTCTATATTAACAGTCTTCAACATCGTTTTTACTCCATCACCGCCTATCCTGGCAACAAATTTATTCGGATCATTATCTTCTAATTTATCATTACCGTCAGCCAAAGAGTTTTGCACTTCGAAATATTGATCTTCAGAAATTAAATCGTTAACGCTTAAACCGGTTGGACCCGGATTTATAACTATATACGATTCGTAGTAAATAACTTTTTCAAGCTCTTTAAGACTTAACCCAATAATATTACCAATTTTTGAGGGCTGAGATCTGAAAAACCAAATATGAACAATTGGAACAGCCAGGGATATATGCCCCATTCTCTCACGTCTTACACTTCGCTGGGTCACTGCCACACCGCATCTATCGCAAATTATTCCTTTATACCTTATTCTTTTATATTTACCGCAAAAACATTCCCAGTCGCGTGTTGGGCCAAAAATTTTCTCACAGAACAAACCATCTTTTTCTGGTCTGAAAGAACGATAATTTATTGTTTCAGGTTTTGTAACTTCACCATGAGATCTTGATAAAATATCATCGGGACTAGCAAGACTTATAGTAATGCTAGTTATATCTTTCATTACATTTTCTTGGATTCTAAAAGCCATTTTTTATCTCCTAATTTCTACTTCAAAAATTTTATCGTTTATATTAATTAATCGTTATATTCAGGCCTAATCCCTGGAGTTCTTTAATTAAAACATTAAACGATTCTGGAATGTTTGGTTCCTGCAAATTTTCACCTTTAACTATTGATTCATACGCTTTAGCTCTACCAGCCACGTCATCACTTTTAATTGTTAAAATTTCCTGAAGGAGTCGGGCTGCACCGTAAGCTTCTAATGCCCATACTTCCATTTCTCCAAATCTCTGTCCACCAAACTGGGCTTTTCCGCCTAACGGTTGTTGAGTTATTAATGAGTAAGGTCCAATTGACCGGGCATGTATTTTATCGTCAACCAAATGACTAAGTTTTAACATATAAATGTAGCCACAAGTTACTTTCTGATGAAATTTTTCACCTGTTCTCCCATCGAAAAGAGCAGTTTTGCTACCTCTCTCTAATCCGGCTTTCTCAAGCCAATCATCAACATCTTTATTTTTTGCTCCATCAAAAACCGGAGTTGCGAACTTGACACCCAGTTTTTTACCTGCCCATCCCAGGGCAGTCTCATATAACTGTCCAAGATTCATCCTGGATGGCACACCTAACGGATTAAGAATAATATCAACCGGAGTTCCATCGGGTAAGTGGGGCATATCTTCAATAGGAACTATTTTAGCAACAACACCTTTATTACCATGTCTGCCAGCCATTTTATCCCCAACAGAAAGCTTCCGCTTTTTAGCAACATACACTTTTGCAAGTTGTACAATTCCCGGTGGAAGTTCATCACCTCCCACAATTTTTATTTTTTCCCTTTTATAATCTTCTTCATGCCCAGCTCTGACTGCAAAATAATTTTCGTAAAGAGTGTTAATATGACTATTATCTTTCTTAGTACTGAACCAATCAAGTGTATAATCCAATTTAGAAACATCCTCCAGTGTAGAGAATGTTGTATCTTTAATATTAGCTCCACCTCTTATTACAGTACTACCATCTAGGTCTCTTATTCCTGTTGTTGTCAATCCTTCACATAACTTAATTAATTTTTGTACAAGCTTAGAGTAATGCAGATTTAAATCATTATTATGCTCATGTTCAAGTTTTTCCAAAGCAATTTTTTCAAGCTTTTTCGATTCCGGATTTCTTTTTTTCCGACTGAAGAGACGTGTCTTAATAATAATACCCGCTAATCCGGGTGGTGCTTTCAGTGATGCATCTTTAACATCGCCCGCTTTATCACCAAATATTGCCCGCAAAAGTTTTTCTTCAGGTGTAGGATCTGTTTCACCCTTTGGTGTAATCTTTCCTATTAAAATATCACCTTCTTTAACTTTCGCACCTTCCCTAATTATTCCACTTTCATTAAGATTTTTAACGGATTCTTCGCTTACATTTGGAATTTCACGGGTTAATTCTTCTTCACCTCTCTTTGTTTCCCTAACTTGTAATTCAAATTCTTCAATGTGAAGAGAAGTGTACACATCATCTCTAACTACGCTTTCACTCACAACAATTGCATCTTCAAAGTTGTAACCGCGCCAGGGCATAAAAGCAACAAGAATATTTCTTCCCAATGCGAGTTCGCCTTTATCTATTGATGTGCCGTCCGCAAGTACATCATTTTTCTCAACTCTCTGTCCCTCCATTACTATAGGACGCTGGGTCATACAGGTCTCCTGGTTAGTTCCATGGAACTTGATCAGATTATAGGTTACACGGCGAACATCGTTAAAAGATGTTAAGGCTTCAATACTGCTAGGGTTTATATCGTACTTAACTGTAATCTTATTGGAATCAACGTATTCTACAACTCCATTATCTTCGGAAATTATCATAGCCCTGGAATCATACGCCACTTTTTTCTCCATTCCTGTTCCAACAATTGGTGCTTCGGGCTGTAATAAGGGCACTGCCTGGCGTTGCATGTTGGATCCCATCAAAGCCCTGTTAGCATCATTGTGTTCAAGAAAAGGAATAAGTGCTGCAGCCGAACTAACAAGTTGAGAGGGAGCTACATCCATATATTGCACTTGTGATGGCGGTACAATCGGAAACTCACCTTTTAATCTTGCCTTAACTCTTTCATTAACAAATCTTGAGTTCTTATCGAGGGGTGCATTTGCCTGAGCAATAGTATAACTATCCTCCTGTTCTGCGGTTAGATAATTTACTTCGTTTGTAACCCGGCTATTAACAACTTTACGGTATGGTGTTTCTAAAAATCCATACTTATTTACACGTGCATAAATTGTTAGTGATGATATCAACCCGATGTTCGGTCCTTCAGGAGTTTCAATAGGGCAAAGGCGCCCATAATGGGTATAATGAACATCTCTAACTTCAAAGCCCGCTCTCTCTCTTGTTAACCCGCCAGGGCCTAATGCTGACATTCTTCTTTTATGTGTCATTTCAGCAAGGGGATTTGTTTGATCCATAAACTGTGACAACGGATTTGTTCCGAAGAAAGCATTAATAACGCTTGTAATAGTACGGGCATTAACAAGATCCTGCGGAGTGAATTGTTCCGTATCTCTCATATTCATTCTTTCTTTAATTGTCCTTGCCATTCGAGCCATACCAATATTAAACT
>SMVB01414699.1_pt1 | contig 31677 bp, 28 predicted proteins | sample 2456461 | NCBI WGS metagenome assembly SMVB01 (sample SAMN11095934, study PRJNA526329) | marine sediment metagenome | biome: Marine sediment; feature: Surficial sediment; material: Deep marine sediment; isolation source: Hadal surficial sediment | place: Pacific Ocean | collected 2014-05 | depth... | reverse complement strand
TACTGGAAGAGGTTTTGCGCCTCACCGATACGCTCGCGCTGCGAAGCAGGCTGTATACCCAGCTGTCGGGAGGTGAAAAACAACGGGTTCAACTGGCCCGAATTTTTAGCCAGATCTGGCAGGAGTCCCTGGTGGGCAAAATGCTGCTGCTGGATGAACCCACTGCGGCACTGGATATTCAACACCAGCAAAGTATTGCCCTGGCAATTCGCCAGCTCGCCGCGCGCGGCTGCGCTATAGTGCTTGTCATTCATGATTTCAATGCAGTCTCCGCCCTGGCGGACCAGGTCATCGCGCTGAAAAATGGCCGGCAAATGGCCTACGGAAAACCGGGAGAAGTGTTTACCGAAAAAATGTTCCAGGAACTATTTGACGCTGATGTGGTGGTTGCTAAACACCCCAGCCGCGACCAGACCCTGATTATTCCCCGCTAGCGGATAACGCGATGAAATATCTATTCCTGCTTCTGTTTTCCAGCCTCGCCCATGCCGACAGCATTACGGTGGAGGACTTTTTCGGTCGCTCCGTTACCCTGCAAGCGCCTGCCACCCGCATCGTGGCGCTGGCGCCCCATATCGTAGAAAACCTCTACAGTGCCGGCGCAGGCAGCCAGTTGGTGGGGGTAGTTAGCTATAGCGATTACCCCCCCGAAGCGGCCAACATTGAACAGGTGGGGACTTACGCAGCCTTTAGCCTGGAAACCATTGTCTCCCTACAACCCGATTTGATCGTGATGTGGGGCTCTGGCAACGGCATGCGGGCGCTGGAAAAACTGCAGACACTGGGCATTCCGATTTACGTTAGCGAGCCCAGAACACTGGCGGACATACCACGGGACATACGTCTGCTGGGTAGCCTGGCCGGTACCGAACACAGTAGCGAGGCCGAGGCCCTGCGCATAGAGAACGAACTCATCCTGCTCCGGGCCGCCTACGGTTCAAATCGGCAACTCAGTGTTTTATACCAGATCTGGAACGACCCCCTGCAGACCCTCAATGGCGAACACCTGATCAGCCAGGTGATAGAACTGTGTGGCGGCAAAAATATTTTTGGCGACACCAAAAGCCTGGCGCCCAAAATCAGCATCGAATCGGTATTACTGAGAAACCCCGAGGTCATCGTGGCCAGTGGTATGAGTGCGGCCAGGCCCGAATGGCTGGATGACTGGAACAAGTACCCCTCGCTGGATGCGGTGAAAAATCAGGCGCTGCTGTTTGTAGACCCCGACCATATTCAACGCCCCACCGCTCGGGTATTGTTGGGCGCCAGGGAGTTGTGCGAAAAACTCAATAGCCAGCGCTATGCATCCCCCCTCACTTGATCTGCCGCATAGGTATACACCACATCGGTACTGGAATTGAGCGCGGTTTCTGCCGAGTCCTGAACGACACTGATAATAAAGCCTATGGCCACCACCTGCATGGACACTTCATAGGATATGCCAAACAGGGAGCAGGCCAGGGGTCGCCATACCCAACAAGGCCCCCAGCGCAACGCCTGGTAAAATCTGTGGAACAAGACCGATCTTGGTTGTCATACAATGTTTCCCCGTTAAACCGTGAAGTGTTTGTTAAGTGGTAGTTCCCGAATGCGCGAACCCACGGCAGCAAATACGGCATTGGCAATGCTGGGTGCAACCGGCGGCACGCCGGGTTCGCCTATACCCGTGGGCGCTTCTTCACTGGCCACAATATAGGTCTTGATAACAGCCGGGGTCTGGTTCATGCGCACCACCGGGTAGTCATGATAATTTGACTGCTGGGCAACGCCCCCGACGAATGAGATTTCGCCCATCAGGGCAAGACTGAGCCCAAAGATCATGGCACCCTCCAACTGGGCGTGTACCCGGTCGGGGTTAACCACTATGCCGCAGTCTGCCGCACAGTGCATTTCATTCACTACCAGTTTTTTATTGACAACTTTAACCTTTACCGCTATCGCGACATAACTGAGGAAACTGCGCACAGCGCACAGGCCCCAACCCTCTCCCTCCGGCAGCGCCTCACCCCAGGGAATGCTGGCGGTAAGTTCACGGATTACGTTTTTCAGGCGCGCCGTATCATAGGGGTATTCTGTCAGGGGTTTGCCATAGTTGCTAAAGTCGAAGCCATCGGGGGCAAAATCCAGATGCCTGTCCTCCCCTATCAGTTGCAACAGGAAATCCCGGGGGTCTTTGCCCGCAGCGTGTGCCAGTTCATCGACAAAGGACCCGATGCCAAAGGCGAAGGGAATATTGTAGACCGAGCGCAACCAGCCTATACGGGCGTGGGCATCCGCTTTGTTTCGCTCCAGGCGCAGGTTGGGCACAGCAAAAGGGATACTGCCATAGCTTTGGCTGAGGGCACCATCGCTCATCAGATTTTCACCGGCGACAAAGGTAGACCCGATGGGCGGCAGTGCCTCCCTGGCCAACCAGGCTGTAACCTTGCCCTGCCCATCCAACCCGGCTTTATAATACTGAGCGCTACAGGAGTGAAAATAATCGTGGCGAATATCATCCTCCCGCGTCCACACGACCTGTACCGGCTTGCCCAATTGTTTGGCCAGTAAAGCCGCCTCCACGACGTAGTCGGGTTTCGACTTTCGCCCGAAACCGCCGCCCAACAGGGTGACATGAACGATGACCTTGTCGGGCTCCAACTCCAAAGCCCTGGCCACCTCACGCTGGGCTGCCTGCGGTGTCTGGGTGCAGGCCCACACCTCGCACAGACCGTCATGCAAATGGACCGTGGCCATGGGGGGCTCCATAGGGGCATGGGCCAGATAGGCTGTTCGGTAGCTGGCTTCAACTTGTTTTACACTGTCAGCCAGTGCCTTATCGACATCGCCGCGTTCACGCGCTACTTCGCCGGGATTGGCGGTGACATCTGCCAGCAGCGCATCGATATAGGCACTGGAATCGTGCTCGGCGTGCTCATCGTTTCGCCATTTGATAGCGAGCGCCGCCCTGCCCTTCATAGCACTCCAGGTATTGCTGGCCACCACAGCCACCCCTTCAATGGGATTGAAACCCGCTGGCAAAGGTTTGCCCGCTATCTTTATGACGTCAACTACCCCGGCCACTTTTCGTGCCGCCTTGTCATCCAGCGTATCGACTCGCCCATCCAATACGGGAGTGCGCTCAATACTGGCGTACAGCATGCCCGGCAGGTGTACATCCACGCCGTAAACAGCGCTGCCTGTTGTCATATCCTGTAAGTCAACAATGGGCACCGCTTTGCCAATATAGTTGAACTCGCTACTGCGCTTTAATTTAAGTTCGCTGGTGGCAGGCAGTGGCAAGCGGGCAGCCGCCTCTGCCAGATCACCAAAGCCCAGCGACCGCCCGTCCCGGTGAGTCACCTTGTGCATGGCTGCCTTACAATCGGCCACATCTACACCCCAGGACTGGGCGGCGGCCTGCTCCAGTAGCAATCTGGCCGAGGCACCCATTTGCCGCATGATGGTGTAGAAATTCCTGACCGAGCGGGAACCGTCGGTATTCTGGCTGCCATAATCGGCATTCGCCAGGCCCTGTACAACATTGACCTGCGCCCAGTCTGCGCCCATTTCATCGGCTACTACCTGGGGTAAACTGGTACGAATACCGGTGCCCATTTCCGAGCGGTGGGCGATAATAACAACCTGCCCGTTACTCTGCACCGACACAAACAGGTTCATCTGGCTGCCACCGGCTTCATCCAGCACGCCGGCCAGTGCGGCCGGTACCTTCACCTGGCCGGCGAGCAATATTCCCCCCGCCGACAAGCCGGTGAATTGCAGAAATTTGCGGCGGGATATTTTCTCGATAGAGTTCATGCCGCGCCCCCGCTGTTCTTCGCAGCCTGCTTGATGGCAGCACGTATACGCGGGTAAGTCCCACAGCGACAGATATTGCCAGACATGGCCGCGTCAATTTCGCCATCGCTGGGATTGGGGTTTACCGCCAGCAGGGCGCTTGCAGTCATGATTTGTCCGGACTGGCAATAGCCACACTGGGGAACATTATGCTCCTGCCAGGCCCGCTGCACGGGGTGTGAGGCGTTGGAGGACAAGCCCTCTATGGTCAGGATATCAGCCTGCCCCACCGCGGATACCGGCAGCGTACAGGAGCGTGTTGCCCTACCGTTCAAATGCACTGTACAGGCACCGCACAAGCCTTTGCCACAGCCATATTTGGTGCCGCGCAGGCCCAGAAAATCTCGCAGCACCCACAGCAGCGGCGTGTCGGGTTGCGCGTCTACCTCATGGCTGTCGCCATTGATTTTTAACGTTATCATGTGCGGCACATCCTCCCGAGGATTGTGCCCGCCAGCCTATCCCACTTTGCGTAAAAATGTAATCTTCACCCGAACAGCAATATCAAACTTGTCAGCTGAGTCAGCGCCAGAACACCGGCGATGATTTTCCAGGCCAGCAAGGGGTCGCGGTCCATCAGGGGCTGTTGATGGTATTCCAGGTATTTTGGATTGGGGTACTGGAGTTCGTACACAAATTCCGCCACATCGCCGTGCCGACGCTGCTCGGGAAAACGCAATGCCTTCTTGAGTGCGCAGTCTATCCAGTGGGGAATCAGGGGGTTCAATTTGTAGCTATAGGTGTAGCTGGTGGCCAGAAAGTCGCGCTGCGATTTACAGTTGGCAAATTTACCACCAAAGGGAAGTCGCCCGGTGAACATTTCGTAAGTTATCACCGCCAGCGAAAACAGATCCGCACGGTAGTTTATCGACTTGCCAAGTATGTATTCCGGTGCCGAGTAACTGGCGGTGCCCAGGGCTCGATCACGCTGCAGCGGGGTGCTGATTTCAGCGATACCCGCCACATGGCAGGCACCAAAGTCGACGATTTTAACCTGGCCATTGCCGTCTATCAGTATATTGTCTGGCTTGAGATCCTGGTGTCGGGTTTCTCTTGCGTGCATGGCTCTAAGGCCCCTGGCGATCTGGTCGACCAGAAACACCACCTCGGACACAGAGGGTTTGGGGTTTTCGCGCATCCACTGGCGCAGCGTCATACCCTGTATGTACTCGGTGAGATAGTAGAGGCAACTTGCAGGCCGGTGCGACTCCACCACTCTCACCACATAGGGGCTATTGATACGCGACCCGACCCAACTCTCCATTACAAATCGTTCAATATAGGCGGGGTCGTCTTCATAGTTTACAGACGGCGTTTTCATACAGTACTGCTGACCGCTGCTTACATCTTCCACCTGATAAACCTGGCTGCGGGTGCTGGCATGTATTTCGCGCAGGATGCGATAACCATCCAGAATCAGACCCGACTCCAACGGCGGCGGAAAACGTAGCTGAGTCAATTGGTCAATGACTTCGTCTATGTCCGCGTCTGGCAGTGCGTCAATTCGCAACAACTGACAGCTCAGGTTGTCGTTGCTACCTTTTTCCAGTGCAGTTTCCACCAACTGTTTGCACACTGTGTCCAGGCTGACATCCGGTGTCGCCATACAGCTGCGAATGACATCGACGCCCAGTACATCGTGTACGCCATCGGTAGTTTGCAAAAAACAATCGCCAGTTTGTAAATCAAATGTCTGGTAATCAACATCCAGCCTGACATCCAGCCCCATGGCCCTGGCAAGATAGGATTGGTCCGCCGACACCGGTGTACTGTGGTCCTGAGTGAGTAATTCCAGTGTACCCTGGCGCATCCTATACACACGACTGTCTCCCACATGAAAAATATGGGCGCGGCGTGACTTGAACACCAGCGTACTCATGGTGCTGATATAGCCCTTGCTGTTGTCGCTAAAACCCTGTCCACGGCTGTATAGCCAGCGGTTCAATGCTGTCAGCACCTGCTGCCCCGAGCGCTTCACACCCCATGATTCGGGTGTGGAAAAATAATCGGACAGAAAATTACTGACGCAAGTATGACTGGCTTCCTTGCCGGCTTCGGCGGCACTGACGCCATCTGCGATTACCGCCGCAGCGCCCTTGGTGGTAAGCAGATTGCCGCTGGGTATGCGAATACCGATCGCGTCTTCGTTTTGTGCTTTACGACCCGCAACACTGTACTGCCCCACAGCCAGGTTCAGTTTGCCCAGTAGGTGGGTTTGCTCGACCAGGGTCTCCCGTTGCGGCATGTCAGCTGAGCTCTATTAAATGCACAGTGCCATCCGGTAGCACTTCGCGCTGCTGGCCGCGTGGCTCCTCGATAAACTGCACCACCACAAAACACAATGCAGCGCTACCGGCAATGACCATAAAAAAGGTGGCGGCATCCACAAATGAAAATATTGTCAGGTATGTGACCGCCCCCACATTGCCGAAGGCCCCGGTCATACCCGCAATCTGGCCTGTCATGCGACGTTTAATCAGCGGCACAATGGCAAAAACAGCGCCCTCCCCGGCCTGCACAAAAAACGAACAACACATAGTGGCTATCACCACGGCGGGCAGCCACCAGCTGCTGTCTATCTGTGCCATTAGCAGATAGCCCACTGCCAGGCCGGCCACCAGCATGGACAGGGTGCGTTTGCGACCGAAGGTGTCGCTGAAATACCCCCCCACGGGGCGTGCCACCAGGTTCATAAGGGCAAACCCCGAGGCCATCAGGCCGGCCGCAACCGCGTTCAACCCAAAGGTCTCGATAAAGAACAGGGGTAACATGGATACCACGGCAAGCTCAGAGCCAAAGGTAACAAAATAGGCCCAGTTCAGCGCAGCGACCTGCCTGAACTTATACTTCTCGATGCTGGGTAGGCCGCGGCGCAAATGCTCCCGGTTGACCCGCCATATCTGGCTGCTTTGGAACAGAAAGAGGGTGACCAGAATGGCATACATTGTGTTGGTGGCAAAACCATTGAGCAGACCCTGATTGGCGGGCGACAGTTTCCAGCACAATACCGCCAGTGCAATATACAGGGGCAGAGTCATCGCTATGTAGAAGTACAGATCGCGCCAACTACTGACTTCCAGGGCGCCGGATTTTTTCGGCTTGAAATAGGTGGCCCCCGGGGGTGTATTGCGCGCCCTGAAATAAAAGAAAATCCCATAGAAAAACGCCATCACACCGGTGCAGGCAATAGCATAACGCCAGCCGTCATCACCGCCAAAAAACAGGGCCACCGAGGGCAGGGCCATGGCGCCCGCGGCGGAACCAAAATTTCCCCAGCCGCCATAAATACCCTGTGCCATACCCACCTGGCGCGCCGGAAACCACTCACCCACCAGTCTAATTCCGATAACAAAACCCGCGCCAACGAAGCCACCCAGAAAGCGAAACAGGGCGAGCATTTCGTAATTGTCGGCGAAGGCAAAACCCCAACAGAAAAAAGAGGAGCAGATGAGCAATAAACTGAACACCACACGGGGCCCGAATTTATCCACCAGCATGCCAACGACGATACGCGCCGGAATGGTGAGAGCCACATTCAGGATAAGCAGCGACTTGATCTGTTCGCTGCTCAGGTCGAAGGCCTCCTTTATATAGCCTAGCAGCGGCGCATGGCTAAACCACAGAACAAAGCTGATAAAAAATGCAATCCAGCCCAGGTGCAGGGTGCGAATAGATGGATTGGCCAAATCCAGTACATTAACGGGGCTACTCATGAGTTTCCTCTTTGTATGATGGGAACAGGCGGTAAAACACGCTGGTGGTAGTCCACCTGGGGCATCTATGCTTGCAAAAACTATCGGTATAACGAGATGTAGATTGCAATGACCATGCCAACTGCCTGATTGCCAAACGGCCGGCTTATAGCGCGCCGGGGGGCGCCTACGCATCAAAACAGCGCGAAAAGTCAGGCCCGTGCACCGCTGTGGACATTCGAAGTGGCTTCGCCCTGCCCGTTACTGGTGCGCGCGCCCAGAAGCTGTGCTGTTCAAGCCCCAAGATGTTCGCTGGAGGGCGCAAAACGCGAATTCTGTACAGCTGCCACGATTGGCACGGCACTTGCTACGATCATTCTGTAGTTGACGGCAATCGCCACAGCACACGGAGAAGCAGAGTGAGTAAACGCAGGATACTGGTCGTGGGCAACGGCATGGTGGGCCACCATTTTGTGGAAACTCTGGTTGACGCCGGCACCGATGATTGCATCACCCTTATCGGTGAAGAACCCCGCCCCGCCTATGACCGGGTGCACCTGTCGGACGTTTTCGCCGGGCGTGAGCCGTCGGATTTGGCCCTTGCCAGTCGTGATACCTACAGGGACTGGGGCGTGGATGCCCACTTTGGCGACCCGGTCAGCCTTATCGACCGCGAACGCAAGCAGATAATCACCCGGGGCGGGCGCAGCTTCAGCTACGACAAACTGGTGTTGGCAACGGGCTCCTACCCCTTCGTACCCCCGGTGCCCGGCTCCGAACATAAACGCTGCCTCACCTATCGGACCATAGACGACTTGGGTGAAATACGGGCCAAGGCCCAGGGCAGCAAGATAGGTGTAGTGGTTGGTGGTGGCTTGTTGGGCCTGGAGTGTGCCAATGCCCTGCGCAACCTCGGCCTGGAAACACATGTAGTGGAATTTGCCCCCGGTTTGATGGGCGTGCAGCTGGATGAGGGCGGCTCGTGCATGCTGAGGCGCAAGGTCGAGGCTCTGGGCGTACAGGTGCATACGGGCAAGAACACCAAAAATATCGGCAGCGGCCAGGATCGTGCCCTTAATATGGAATTTGCCGATGGTGGCAACCTGGAGACTGACATGATTGTGTTCTCCGCCGGTATCCGCCCACAGGACGCGCTGGCCCGCGAAGCGGCACTGGAAGTGGGTGAACGCGGCGGCATCGTGATTGACTACAAATGCAAGACCACTGACAGCGACATCTTTGCCATAGGCGAGTGCGCGCTGTTCGGTGGGCGCATTTTCGGGCTGGTGGCACCGGGTTATCGCATGGCCGAAGTGGTGGCCGAACAGCTGAACGGCGAAGACGCACAGTTCCCCGGCGCCGACATGAGTACCAAACTAAAACTACTGGGCATGGACGTGGGCTCCATAGGCGATGCCCATGGACGTACCGAAAACTCCCTTTCCTTCGTATTCAGCGACGAGCGCGACGAGACTTACAAGCGCATTGTCACCAGCGCCGACGGCAAGACACTGCTGGGGGCGGTGTTAGTCGGTGACTGCAGCAACTACGATACACTGCTGCAATACTACCTGAACGGCATAACGTTGCCCGCAGACCCCCAGTGCCTGATTGTACCGGCCTCGACTGAACAAGCCGTACTGGGCATGGGTTCACTGCCGGCAAGGGCGACAATTTGCTCCTGCCACAACGTCACCAAGGGCGGCATCATCGCCGCAATTGACGCCGGTTGCTGCTCACTGGTCGATGTAAAGAGCGAAACAAAAGCCAGCACTGGCTGCGGTGGTTGTGCGGCCATGCTGAAAAACCTGGTGGATGATGAACTGGCCGCTAGAGGTGTCAGCGTAGACAAAAGTATCTGCGAACACTTTCCCTATACCCGCCAGGATCTCTACCATCTTGCGCGGGTGGGTGAAGTAAAAAGTTTCGACGACATGTTGTCCGCACACGGTGTGGGCCGTGGCTGCGATATCTGTAAGCCCACCATTGGCTCCATCATGGCCTCCCTGTGGAACGAACACATCCTGGACCTCAGGCATGTGGGCCTGCAGGACACCAACGATACCTTTATGGCCAACATGCAAAAAGACGGTACTTACTCCGTGGTGCCGCGGGTTGCCGGTGGTGAAATCACAGCGGACAAATTGATTGCGCTGGGCAGTGTGGCAAAAAAGTACAAGCTGTACACCAAGATTACCGGTGCTCAACGGGTGGACTTGTTTGGCGCGAGGCTGAACCAATTACCGGATATCTGGCGCGAACTGATCGCCGCCGGATTCGAAACCGGCCACGCCTATGGCAAGGCCCTGCGCACGATAAAGTCCTGTGTGGGCAGCACCTGGTGCCGCTACGGGGTGCAGGACAGTGTGGCTATGGCGATTCGCCTGGAGGACCGCTACAAGGGTCTGCGCGCACCGCACAAGATCAAATCAGCAGTATCGGGTTGTACTCGCGAATGCGCCGAGGCCCAGTCCAAGGACTTTGGCATCATTGCCACCGAGAACGGCTGGAACCTGTATGTGTGTGGTAATGGTGGCATGAAGCCGCGCCATGGCGACCTGTTTGCCACCGACCTGGACGATGCCACGTTAATCAAAATTATCGATCGGTTTTTGATGTTCTACATCCGTACCGCCGACAGGCTGCAGCGCACTTCCACCTGGATGGACAACCTGGAGGGCGGCATAGACTACCTACGCCAGGTGGTCATTGAGGACTCCTTGGGCATTGCGGCGGAACTGGAAGCGCAGATGAGCCATATTATCCAAACCTATGTCTGCGAGTGGCAGGCGACGCTGGATGACCCGCAAAAACTGCAACGTTTTCGTGAATTCGTCAACTCGGATGTGCCTGACAGCGGCGTGGTATTCGTTCGAGAGCGGCAGCAAATTCGACCTGCCAGGCCGGAAGAGCGCCTGCAGTTGGTGGAAGTGGCGCAATGAAGGAGAAACAAGAAATGACTGCTGCACAGACGTTTAACTGGCAGGAAATTTGTCAACGCCGGGACCTGGTAGCCGGATCCGGGGTGTGCGCCCTGGTAAACGGGGAACAAGTCGCCCTGTATTATCTACCTGGGGAGGAACCGCCGCTGTATGCCCTGGGCAACCGCGATCCCATAGGCGGGGCGAACGTATTGTCCCGTGGCATAGTCGGTGACATCGGTGGCCGCCTGGTGGTGGCCTCGCCGCTGTACAAGCAACATTTTGACTTGACCACAGGAGCTTGCCTGGAAGAGCCGGACCAGCAAGTGGAAGTGTATGACGTGCGTCTCGATGGTGACAGCGTTTTGATAGGATACGGTGGAGTATAAGTTTTGTTATTCGGCCGGCGTAAAAAGAACCCTATTATCCTGCGTGACAAGGGCGTGGTTGAGTGGAAGTACGCCACCTGCGGTTACTGCTCCACCGGTTGTGCCATGGAGGTGGGGATAAACGCAGACGGCAAGGCCGTGACCACACGCGGCGTAGCCGACGCTCCGGTCAACCAGGGTAAATTGTGTATCAAGGGGATAACCGAGGCGGAAATTCTGAACGCTAGCGGTCGCGGCACGCAGCCGCTAATGCGAGACCAACCCTGGAAGCCCTGGCAAACCGTTAGCTGGGATGCAGCGTTGGACAAGACCGCCGCGGAGTTCAAGCGCATCCAGCAGAAATATGGGCGCGACGCCGTGGCCATTATCTCCACCGGCCAGCTTCTCACCGAAGAATTCTATACCCTGGGAAAACTGGCCAGGGGTTTGATCGGCAGCAACAACTACGACGGCAATACCACGCTGTGCATGGCCTCCGCGGCCTCCGGCTACAAGCGCTCCTTCGGCAGCGATGGGCCGCCGGGTTGTTACGATGACTTTGCCCACACCGACTGCCTGTTGGCCTTCGGCTCCAATCTGCCCGAACAGCACCCGGTTATTTACTGGCGCCTGAAAGAGGCACTGGAAAAGCGTCAATTCCCCATTATTGTGGTGGACCCCCGGGTTACCATGTTCGCCCAATTCGCCGACATCCACCTGCCCATTACACCCGGTACTGACCTGGTATTACTCAATAGCTTGGCCCACGTGATTCTCGAAGAGGGGCTGGCAGACGAGGACTATATCGAAGCGCATTGCCACGGCCGCGACGCATTACACGAACTGGTGAAGCGCTACGACCCCACCACCGCGGCAAAAATTACCGGCATAGATGAAGACACCATACGCCATGTGGCGCGCCTGTACGCCGCCGCCGGTGCCGCCATGAGTATCTGGACCATGGGCATCAACCAGAGCACCCACGGCTCCGATGGCGTGTGCGCCATCAACAATCTCAACCTTATCACTGGCAATATCGGCAAGCCTGGCGGCACTTCGCTGTCCATCACCGGGCAGTGTAACGCCATGGGCACACGGGAATGGTCCTCCTGCTCCGGCCTGCCGGGGTACCGCGTACTTGAGAACGACGCTCACCGGCAGGAAGTGGGCGACTTCTGGGCTGTGGACCCGGAGTTCTTTCCAAAAAAACGTGGTCTGTTTATGACCGACATTTTTCCCGCCATTGAATCCGGGCAAATCAAGGCCCTGTGGCTGGTGGCAACCAACCCCATGACCTCCATGCCCAATACGGCGCGAATACGGAAGACCCTGGAAAAACTGGAGTTTTGCGTGGTGCAAGATGCCTTCGTTGACGTGGAAACCACCGAGTACGCCCACGTGTTTCTGCCCGCCGCATTATGGGCAGAAAAAGATGGGTGCTTTACCAATACCGAGCGCCGGGTTAATCGGGTGACACCGGTGGTTAAACCACTGGCGAACTCAAAGCCCGATCTGTGGATCTTTAATCAGCTGGCCAAACGCTGGCCACACAGTGCAAAAATGAACTTCCCGGAGCGCGCCACCGACGTCTTCGACGAGATGAAAACGTTGTCGGTAGGCACTGGCGCCAACGGCCAGCCGCGCATGCTGGATATCTCCGGCATGAGCTATGCCCTAATCGAACAACATCGGGGCATACAGTGGCCCATGCGCGCGGGGCAGCAGACGGGCCAGGCACGCCTGTACACCGATGGCATGTTTCAATTTGCCGATGGCAGGGCCAAACTGCTGGCTCTGGAATGGCAGGATAACAATGAAAAGCCGGATGCCGATTTCCCCTTCTGGCTGAACAGCGGCCGGGTGGTAGAGCATTTCCACACCCGCACTCGCACCGGCAAGGTGGGCAATTGCAACAAGTTCAGCCCCACCGCCTACATGGAGATCAACCCCGATGCCGGGCGCGAACTGGGTGTGTCGCACATGGACTATGTGCGGTTGGTATCGCGCCGCGGCGATGCCATTGTACTGGCGCAATTCACCCAACGCGTACCCCACAATATGATTTTTGTTCCCTTTCATTTCCACGACTGTGTCAACCGGATATCACTGGGCTTACTGGACCCCCATTCGCGACAGCCAGCCTATAAACAAGCTGCCGTGCGCATAGAAAAAATCGACCAGGTGGAAGCGGCCAGACTTAATCTTGAGATGCGAGCCTACTAATGACAGTCAATTTGTTTGAACCCATCGCCGATGCACGGCCCTCGCTATCCCTGTTTCCCCTGCGCGACGACGAGCCGGCCTACGCCCTACTGGATGACAAGGACGGGGCAGAACGAAATCGCTACGGTAATCTCATTGCCCTCACCGATCTGGTCGACCAGGCTACCTCCCTGAATATCAACGGGGTCAGCGAGGTGGGCTTTAATCCCAACCGCAACAAGCAGCACGCGTTTCATTTTACTGCGGATAACTGTATTGGTTGCCACGCCTGTGAATCTGCCTGTAGCGAGAAAAACGACTTGCCAGCCCACCTCAGTTTCCGCAGCGTGGGCTATGTAGAGGGCGGCACTTATCCCAATTACACCCGCATGAATATCTCCATGGCGTGTAACCATTGTGACGACCCGGTGTGTCTGAAAGGCTGCCCCACCGGCGCCTACACCAAGCACCCGGAATACGGCGCCGTACTGCAGGACCCGGATATTTGTTTCGGCTGCGGTTACTGCACCTGGGTGTGCCCCTACAATGCGCCGCAGTTGGACCCGGTGGCCGGCCATGTCGAGAAATGCAATATGTGTGTGGACAGGCTGGAAGTGGGGCTAAAGCCCGCCTGCGTCGCCGCCTGCCTGGGCAACGCACTGAACTTTGGTGTGGTGGAAGACATGCCGGATAACCGAGAGCAAATCGAGACCCGTATCCCCGGCTTCCCCGACCCTTCAATTACCCAGCCCAATATTCGTTTCCAGCAAATAAAATCCATGCCCAGGGAGATGACACGCACCGACTCCATGCCGGTAAAGTATCGCAAGGATGACGCAGACGGTTACTACAAACCAGCAGTGGACCAAAAGGCAGGCACCGCGCGACACTGGAATCTTGGCCGCCTGTACAGCCGCGAAAACCCGCTGGTGGTATTCACCCTCAGCTCTCAAGCGGCGATGGGGCTGTTTGCAATTTTATTTCTGGGGGACGTTTTCGGTATAAAGGCAATTCAGTCGCTGGTGGCAACCCCCATCTACCCCTTGGCGGTGTTCTTCAGTATTGCTCTATCAGCTTTCGGTTTGTTTATGTCCACCACCCATTTGGGCAAGCCCCTGCGCTTTTACCGAGGGTTTAACAATCTGCGCCACTCACCCATGGCCCGTGAGGGTGCGGGCCTGGCCGCTTTTCTGAGCTTTGCCGGTTTGTATTTACTGAGCCTGCTCAGCGCACAACCCTGGCTACAGGCATGGCTGCCCTGGCTAGCAACTGTGGCGCCTTCACTGACGGTAGCTGGGCGTATTCTGGGCTGGTTGGCATTAACCGGCGCGGGGGCAGGCCTTTACTATATGGTCCGCTGCTACCTTATCAAAGCACGCCCTTTCTGGGACCACAAACAAACCGGTTTTGCCTTTGTCGCTTGCAGTTTGTACCTGGGCGCACTGGGCCTGGCGGCCTCAGCGGTTCCCGCCCTGTGGTTGGCCGACCTTCCCGTACGGGAGCTGCTGGAGACCTGTAGTGTGTTCGCAGGGCTGGGATTAACCCTGGAGGGGTTGGGACTGGTGCTGCACGCCAGGGACATGAGCAGGGCCGAAACTGAGGGGGCGGTATCTCACTATGTCCAAAAAACCACCTTTGGTAAAACCTGGTTGGCGCGCAATATACTGTTGGGCGTTACTGCCCTGGGCATGCTACTGGGGCCGCTATATTTAGGTTCAGAGCCCGGTATTGCGCTCTGGCTTGTTCTGGCTCTGTGCGCCATTACCATCGCTCTGGTAGGCAGAGCCCTGTTTTATGTGCTGGTCATTCCCACTACCATGCCGGGTGCATTCTTTTGGAAGAACAAGGGCTTCGAGGAGCACGCCCGGGATATTGGCCTGGCTGATATGCCCCAGGTAGGTGTCGCACCCTTAAGTCATTGACAGGATGCGGCACTTTCGGCTAGTTCGAACGGGTTGTTGCACCCACCGGGACTGTCCTATCAGCTCGCCAGAGCCTTTTTTATCAACTGGGCCAAGTGTTGAGGTAATTCCAGCTGCAAGGCGAGTTCATGTCCTCGCTCGGACATTTTCCCCCAGGTCCGTTGCACAATCCGAATAATTTTCGCCTCATTATTCATTTGCGTAATTTTCGCCGCAAAATCATCGAAATAATGCTGCAGGAAAACCAGGCAGGCAACGTCTTCCAGCGTTTGACTGTCCGCATTTAATTGCACACCTGCTTCGCCGGCCGCTTTGTTTTTTAAATTTTCTTTGCAGATGATTGATGCCGTTTGTTTCGCTTGCACAGCGGAATAGCCGCACTCGACCATCAGCGAGGCCGTGAGCTCAGCGTGGAACGTTCCCAGGGCCGTGCGCCATTGATAATACCCGGCTTTGCCTTGTTCAAAATCACTGCGTTTCAAATGCCAACGCTTGATATGTTGACCGCGCACAGCAATTTGCAGTAACTCATCGGAATTTGGCCAGTGTTGCAGCAGGCATTCTGTCATACGCTGACCGTAAACGAGTTCTTTCGCTTGCGCTATCCCGCCTACCAGCGTTTGATTGCTATCCTCGCGATTTACATCATCAATGGCAGATAACGTTTTTTCCAGTAAAGTGGTCATATGAAGTTAATACCCCTTGGTGTCAGGCGGAATCGGATACGCCGTTAGGCTGCGCGCGCCTAACTCGGATCATCATCCAGGTTGATATGAATGCCGGTGATGTGCGTTAACTCGTTTACCCGCTCCATCAGCTCGACGCGCCAAGCATCGTCTACCCCCTCATTTTCCAGCAGCTTTTTAAACCCCGGATGCTGCTCCAGCTCTCGCACGACGGTTTGTGGAAGTTTGGCGCGGCACGTTGCGCGCAGCGGGCCAAAATCGATGAAGGCACGGGATAAAGAATTTACCGCTTCACTATACTGTTCAATGGCCGTGTCAAAATCGCCAATCAAACTGTAGGAAAACAACAAATTACTGGGGTGAATGTTGTCAATGGCCAGCAGGTGGCCATGGTACTCCAATACCCGGTCGGGCTGCGCTTTCCATGAATAATAAAACATCTGAGCCTGTAAAGCATAGCGGCTATCACCGAGCTTATCGATGTCACCTTGAGCGTATTCGAATTGGTGCAGCCGCGAATAATACAAAGAACGGTTCATGCGAAAAATCGGCCGGGTCGGATCTTTTTGAATTGCGCTGGACAACATGCGAATGGCGCTGTCGAACTGTCCGGCTGCGGCGTGGTATGCGGGTACCTCTTCCTCCGCGTCCGAATCCTGAAAGTTATGCGCTGGTGAGTCGAGCATGTGCTGGGCGAAATCGAGCGTTGCCTTGAAGAAACCGGCAGCGGGCAACACCCAGGTTAACTGCTCATAGGCAAAGCTTCCCCACTGGGGGTCGGGTTGGCGAATTTTATCCAGTGCTTCCAGGGCCAGATCTCTAGCCCGGGGCTGTCTGTGCCGGTACAGTCGCCGCTGAATATGAATCCAGGGCACTGCGGGCTGGTAGCCGTGAAGCCGGGCGTTTTCCGCGGCAGTTCTGGCCCTTTCGAGAAAACCCCGATCGGCACCAAATTCCCTTCGTTTCATGTAATAACTCAAATAGAGTCGATAGTGCGCCCTTGCGAAGGAGGGATCGATGACGATGGACCGATCAAAGCACCGAATGGCATCGTCGTAGCTCTGTTCCGTTGTTTTTGATAAGGCATGATTGCCCAGCAAAAATGCATGGAAGGCATCAAGCGAATGGGTGCCGGATTCTTCGAGCACTGCATGATCGGGCTCGCCAATATCAAGCGCCGGTAACAACGCGCCCACCAGCTGTCTAGCGACGCTATCTTGCAATTCAAAAACTTCAGCCGTAGCGCGATCGAACCTTTCCGACCACAAGGTTTCCCCGCTTGCGACCCGGTCCAACCTGAACGTGAGTCGCAGCTTATCGCCGGATGCCAGTAGGCTGCCCGTCAATACAGTCTCCGCAGTAAAGCGCAGCCCTATTACGCGGGGATCCAGCTCCTCATCTTTTAAGCCAAACGCCGAGAACACTCTCAGGCCACTTATTTTGGATAGACGATGAAGAATCTCCCCCGCCATGCCCTCACACAAATAATCGATGGCCGTGTCGCCACTGTGGTTAACCAACGGTAGTACGACCATTGAAGTGCCACTACGCGAGGTCACCGCGGCACCCGGCATGGCAACCACCGGAGCTGCGAGCCGATAGCCTTTTTTGGGAATGGTTTCGATGTAGTTCAGGTTTTTTGCGTCTTTCGCCAACGCCTGACGTAATTCGGCAATGCAATTGTAGATTGTGCCGCTGGAGACTACTTTACCCGGCCAAATATCGTCGTGTATCGATTCGAGGGTTGCGACCTGACCATCCAAATCGGCGAGATAGACCAGTAAATCCATCAGTTGTGGGCGCAGGTACAAATTTTGCGTGACGATGCTGATTTGGTTAATCTCGGGTTCAACCAACCAATTACCCACCGCAAAAGATTTATTTTTATTGTTCTGCATGTCGCCTGACTCTTCCTCGCCAGCGCGTTGGCCAGCACTCATAAACTTGGGAGACACTCATACCAACCCATTATGAGAAAAATATGAGAAAAATACTAGGTTAATCAGTGAGTGGGCTCGCCGCGGGAAGAGTACATTCAGACCGGGTTCAAGCAACTAACAGGAGAAGAGAGATGCCCAAGTATGTCATAGAGAGAGAGATTCCCGGTGCTGGCCAATTCAATGGTGAGGATCTAAGGGGGATATCGCAAACATCATGTTCGGTGTTGCAGGACCTGGGTCCTGACATAGCCTGGCTACACAGCTACGTGACCGACGACAAGATCTATTGTATCTACGAGGCAAGCAATGTAGACCTGATTCGCACACATGCAGAGCGCGGCGGGTTTCCCGCCAACTCAATTTCCGAAATAAAATCCATGATTGATCCAACTACCGGCCAATGAAGCGAGGCCGGAAACTTACCGGGAGAAAACCAATGAATAATATAAGCAAAACATCCGCACTATTAGTATCGGTTGCCGGTTTATTTTTGGTGCCACAAAACGTAGTCGCCGCCACATCAGCCTCCAAACTGGAGAATAAGGGCTATATATGTTTCAACGCGGGATCCAGCAATGAACCCATTGCCTGAAGGAGTCTCTTCTAGCAAAACGGAATGCCGTTCCAGTAATGGTGTTTTCAGAGGGCGGGGAGCATTTTCTAGGTACGGAGTTGCTGTTGAGCAAGGGTGGCAAAGGGCAGCCGTGCCCGCAGGATAATCTGGAGACCTGGAGCGATGCTGGCGCCCCATACTTTGCCTGTCATCACTTTCAAACGGGGCATCATTAGACAAATCAATAGTCAGTGAGACAGGGCGTCGCTGCCCACAAACTCGAAGCGCGGTCGAACCCGACCCTCATACTGCACTGTTTCCAGAAACATATCCAGCGGACGCACCCACAGCCCTCCCTCGCCATACAACGGCGTGTAGACCACCAGGTGATCTCCGGTTTCCGAGTGCCTTGCCACGCCCTTCACCTCATATTCACCGCCTTTAAAATGGCGGTATTTACCCGGCTTAATATCCATAAAATACACCTGAATAGTTTTTCTGTAGACTGCACCTGCTGTCGGTGTATTCTAAACGATCCGTAATACAGGGTCTTGCTAATTTGAATATTAGAGAAGTAGATGTACATCTGCTCACTGCCAGGGACCGGGCCTGGCCGCAGGGAACTGTTTATTTGCTCGGCTATCTTTTCTGAAATGGCCGGCGAGCCAACTCCGTAATTCGAGAGAACCCCATGCCCGTATCGAGCTTCATACGTTTGGTTCTGCTGGCCGCTATATGGGGCGGCTCATTTTTGTTTATGAGAATCGCCACACCGTCGTTGGGTCCGGCCTGGGTGGCGGGCTCCAGAGTGACATTGGCGGCAATTTTCCTGGCTGTCGTGGCTATAGTTCTGGGAAAGCAACTGCAGGCTCGCAGATATTGGCGACACTATTTCCTGCTGGGCCTGCTCAATTCCGCAATGCCATTTTTGCTCTTTGCCTACGCTGCGCAAACACTCTCCGCCTCACTGCTGGCAATTTTAAATGCCACAAGCCCTATGTGGGGTGCGGTAATCGCCGCGCTAACAGGCCGCCAGGCGCTCAGTGGTAAGAGTGTGACCGGCTTGGGCCTGGGCACAATCGGGGTTGCCATACTGGTGGGAACGGATACAGGGGGTATTTCCGCCCATAGCCTTCCGGCTATCGCCGCGGCCCTCACTGCCTCTTTTTGCTACGGCATTGCCTCGAATTATGCCGCCAGCGCTCCCAGGCTAGAGCCCTACAACAATGCCTACGGCAGTATGTGGGCTGCAGTGTTCATCCTGTTACCGGTAACAGCGCTTAGTCCAATCACTGAAGTACCCAGCACCGGAATTGTTTTCGCAGTACTGACCCTGGGTATTGTGTGCAGCGGTATCGCCTATCTGATGTATTTTCGACTGATCAAGGATGAGGGCGCTACCTCCGCCCTCAGTGTCACCTATCTGGTCCCACTGTTTGGCATTTTGTGGGGTTATCTGTTCCTCCACGAAGCGTTGGGCTGGCACACGATGATTGGCGCACTGGTAGTGCTGGCTGGCACCATGCTGGTAACGGGATTTTCGCTACGCGCATTCAGGCGTTAACGATTTTTTCTCGGGGTAGAGAGATCTACCCCAGGTGGCCTACTTTTACCCAGATAAGTGTATCTTGCTCAACATAGGGATGGTGTTGGCTCATATGCGGGCTTCGAATCCAGCTGCCCGCCGGATAGCGACCGTACTCATCAATAAACTCACCGGCCATGACATAGATCTCCTCCCCGCCCATGTGTCTGTGGGGTTGAAAGCGCTCACCCGCCGGCCATTTTACCAGGGCGACAGACTCACTCCCGTAACTGTGTAGCGGCATCACTTGCAAGTTACCCTGCCCCGCCTGCCAGGGGGCGGTGTTTGTATCGATACAGACATGGCTGGTATCACCTTCAGAAAACTGGTGAAGTTTCACCAGAATGACACAGCCCTCTTTACTGAAAGGCGCGTGGATGAACCCCTCGGGATTGCGAAAATAGGTGCCTGCGGGATAATCGCCACTGTCGTCAGAAAAGACACCCTGCAATACCAAAATTTCTTCACCCAGCGGGTGGTCATGTTCTGAAAAGCTCGCCCCGGGGTCATATCGCACGATGCTGGTGGCGTGACCCCGCTCGGCCTCCTCCCGCGCCAGGCGCTTTCGCCAGACGCCGGGCTTGGGACTCTCAACCCAGTCCATCGCGGCGGTATCGATAACAACTCTCTCTTCAAAATTCATGTTCAACAACGTAGTCGGCCTCCCACGCGCCAATAACGGACTTAATCTGTTACTATCCATTTAATCATGAGCAAGCCGCAAGTACCTAACCACACGCCCGACCAGGCGAGCGACCAGCAACCTCTGTCCATCCGGGAAACCCTGTCCATTCTCGTGGCCGGTCATATCGGTGTGCGCAAGGCATCTCAACGCAAGGAAGACTTTGGCCGTGCAAAAGGTGTGAATATTTTCTTTGCGGCAGTGGCCTACTTTGCCGTTATCGTGTTGGTTTTGGTGCTCCTGGTAAGGACTATCGTCGCATGACTTTTGCACTGTCTGTTCTCGATCAATCCCTGGCACGTTCGGCAGACCAAGCACCCATCGCCTTACAGGAAACCATCGAGATGGCTCGATGGTGTGAGCAACTGGGTTATAAGCGATTCTGGGTTTCAGAACACCATGCATTTTCCGCCGTGGCCGGAAGCGCCCCTGAGGTGCTACTCGCCGCTTTGGGAGCAGCGACAAGCACGATACGAATTGGCTCCGGCGGCATTATGCTACCCCACTACAGCGCCTATAAAATTGCAGAAGTATTTTCCCTGTTAGCCAACCTGTATCCCGACCGTGTTGATCTGGGCGTGGGACGAGCGCCCGGGGCAGATATGTCTACCGCAGTGGCTCTGGCCACAGATGGGCGACCCAAGTTCGAGAAGTTTCCGGAACTGGTCGCTCAGCTGAGCAATTATCTTTGGGCAGACAACACGCAGCCCATAGTCAGCCCGAAGCCACCCCGGGATATGCCACTATGGATGTTGGGTTCCAGCCCGGACAGCGCCATACTGGCAGCGCAGCGCGGTCTGCCCTACAACCTGGGCTTATTTATCAACCCGCAGGCGGATGCCAGGCTCATCGGGCTGTACAAAGAACGCTTCCAGCCCAGTGACAAGCTGTCTTCACCCTACGCAATATTAACCATCAGCGTGTTTTGTGCCGACGATGAGGAGCAGGCCAAAGCGCTTCAGCTAACCTACGACCTCAACCTCTTTCGTTTCTTTACCGGCCAGAGCACTGGCGTGTCCCTGACACCGCAAGAGGCACTGGCCTACCCGCTGGGCCAACAGGAAAAAGCGTTTATAGCGGGGCGTGTTAGCAGTCGTGCGGTAGGAACGCCCGCGCAGGTCAGAGAGCAGGTTTCCCAACTCGCCCGGTTGCACAGTGCCGACGAGATTATGGCTGTAACCAATATCTACTATTTTGAAGATAGAAAGCGGTCGTTTGAACTACTGATGGAAGCTTTTTCAACAAATGAGGCCACGCCGTAGAGCACCGCCACGCCAAATCCCTGAACCTGAGCTAATTGAGAGAATCTCAGGCCCATTATGCTTAATCGTCTAGCCTACCCCCAACTGAATCAGCCTTCGATCATTCGAATAAATTCCAGGGAGAACTGATAAGCATCACCCGGCCATCGAGCAGACAGGTAATTTCTGTCTAGCACCGTAAATCCACGGCCCAGGTGCGCCATATCATCTCTGAGCACGGGACTGGGACCGGACAGGAAATTTTCAGCGCTATCAAGTACCGACCTGACTTCGTCCTCCACGGTCAGGCCGGGATAGGTCAGGTAATAGTCCTTGAGCCACAGTCGCGTAAGATTATAGGCGAGCATTTCCTGGGATTTTAGTAAACAGGTTGTTTTGTAATCACTGATGACTGACTTTCCGGTTTCTGGATTAATGCTGCGAGCAGCCAGTACAACACCGTGACAGATCGCTGCCACCGGTTTTTCCTGCCTAAAAAATTCTACGACAAGATTCTGCAAAGTGCTGGACTCAAGGTATTCTTTCACTCGTTTATCATGGCCACCGGGCAGTAGCAGCGCATCAAAATCCACGGCACTCACCGCCTCGTATTGGGAAGGGGAGCAAAACTCTGCTGCCTGTTCCATCTCCCTACAAGCATCGAAAGCGTCCTTCCTGGCCTTTAACAGGGATGTCAAAATGCCAAGCCTGTCACCGTTCAACATGGCGCTGTCGGGTGTTGCCTTGTTTCCGTCTGGCGTGATGAACGTAAATTTGTAATCTTTTTGTGAAAGCAACTTCCAGGGGATTGCCACTTCGGTTGGGTCGACCCCATAGCATGGCATTGGCACCAGGATTCTCTTCATTTTTCTACCAACTAATTCAATGGCGAGAATTCGGAAAAGATCTCCGAGAGTTCTTCGACTTGTCCGGCGGGGACAAATTCACACACTTCAAAAAACTTGCCCCACATCGCCTGTACCACTGGATTATTGTGGGCGCGTTCTATGGCTTGACTCGATTTCCATTCGAATACCTCAACAATGGTTCCATCCTTTGCCGACATTAGAGTGGGAGCCCGGTCTGTCACCAGGCCCTCACCACTCAGTATCGAGTAATGCGTCTTTATTAACTCTTCGAGTTGCGCTTGTTTTCCGGGCTTTGCCCGATAAGCCACTATCACTATTCGCCCCATAACTAGCCTCCATCGCAAGCGCTTTACAGTCCGGGAGGGCCAGCCACGAACCCCTGTACAAACCAACCTTACAGACTCGGACTGTGTCACACCAACCTTTTATACCGACATGGCAATTCTTCGCGCCACGCGTGCAACCACGGGCGGTTCGGGATACGATTCTACCCTTCATGACTAGGATGGAAGTTCCGTGACAGACATAAACTATAGAGACCAGGACGCGCTAAACACCCTGGTATCGGATGAGTTTGGGCAGTGGAGCAATAAAGTGTTGGTCGATCAAACAATGATCAATCAATACGCGGAGCTTAGCGGCGACAAAATGTGGCTGCATGTGGACCAGCAGCGCTGCGCCAAGGAGAGCCCCTTTGGTGGCACTATCGCCCACGGCTTCCTGATTCTGTCGCTGATGCCCAAGATGACCAGCGGCCCCGGTGCCATCGGCCGCATCACCGGCTTCAGTCACATGATGAATTACGGCTCAGACAAACTGCGCTTCCTGGGGGCGGTGCCGGTAAACAGTGAGATAGTATCTCGAAGCAGAATCAAGAGAGTTGACGTGACCGAAAAGAAAACCAGGGTGGTCATGGAAACCCACATACATGTGGTCGATAGCGACACACCAGCGCTTGTCTACGAACTGATGTTTGTCTACCTTTAACGCGGCACCACTGCCGCTAGAACCCCTTGGAAAAGCAGAGGAAACACCATGCCAGAAGCCGTTATTATTGAAGCTGTTCGCACGCCCATTGCCCGCGGCAAGAAAATTGCCGGCGAACTCAGTGGCGTTCACCCCGCCGAGTTATTGGCCATGGCCTACGCCGGCGTAATCGAGAAAGCAGGCCTGGATTACCAGGACATCGAGCAGGTGATAAGTGGCTGTGTTACCCAGGCTGGTGAACAGGCTGGCAACATCGCACGCAACGCCTGGTTGTCACTGGGCAAAAACTACAGCACCGGCGCATCCTCAATTGATACGCAGTGTGGTTCATCACAGGCGGCGAACCACTTGATTTCTGCACTCATTAACGCTGGCCAGATTAATATCGGTATTGCCGCAGGCGTAGAGGCCATGAGCCGGGTTGGCCTGGGAGCCAATGTCTACAACGGCCCAGGATTTTTCCAACCCGAGAGCTGGCCCTGGGACAGCACCCCCGACCAGTTTTCTGCGGTGGAACGCATCGTCAAGAACCGCGGCCTGACCCGCGCCGATGTTGACGAGTTTGCCTGTGAGTCTCAGCGCCGCGCAAAAATTGCCTGGGATGAGGGCCGTTTTGATAAAGAGGTACTGCAAGTGGAAGCACCTGTCCTCGCAGAGGATGGCCAGGCCACCGGCGAAATGCGCAGTGTCACTAAGGACCAGGGCCTGCGCGACACCACCATGGACGCACTGGCGGCGTTGAAACCGGTCACTGAAGGCGGCATACATACACCTGGAAACGCCTCGCAAATTTCTGATGGCTCCGCTGCTGTATTATGGATGAGTGCAGACGAAGCAAAGGCGCGGGGCCTAAAGCCCAGGGCCAGAATCATTACGGGCGTGGTCACCGGCACCGACCCCTACTACCTGCTGGATGGGCCGGTAGATGCCACCAAACTGTTGTTCGAAAAGACCGGAATGAACTTGAATGACATTGACCTGGTAGAAATTAACGAGGCGTTCGCCGCCGTGGCCCTGTCCTGGCAGCGCGTCTTCGATGCCGACATGAGCAAGGTCAACGTCAATGGCGGCGCCATCGCAATTGGTCACCCGGTCGGCTCAACCGGTGCCAGGCTCATTACCACCGCCCTGCATGAACTGGAACGCCAAGATAAAACCACGGCACTTATCACCATGTGCTGCGGTGCGTCGATTGGTACCGGCACCATTATTGAACGTATCTAGCAAGGAGTAACAAAATGAGTGATCTCAGCGGAAAAGTCGCCATTATCACAGGTGCCGGGCGCGGCCTGGGTCGTGAGGAGGCGATACAATTGGCCAAACAAGGCGCCAGCGTCGTTATCAACGATATCAATTTACCCGATGCAGAGAAAGCCGCCAACGAAACCGTGGACGAAATTAAAGCCGCAGGCGGCGAAGCCATCGCCGTTTTCGGTGACTGTGCCAACTCGGCAGATTCCCAGGCCCTGTTCAAGGCAGCCCTGGATACCTATGGTGATGTCAACATTATGGTCAACAATGCGGGTTTTTGCCGGGACAAAACCATTTTTGGCATGAGTGATGATGAATTCGACTCCGTGGTGCGTGTTCACCTGCGCGGCCATTTTGTCAATATGCGCAACGCCACAAAATACTGGCGCGATAAAGCCAAAGCTGGGGAGTCGGTTTACGGGCGGCTGATAAGCACCTCCTCCGAGGCCGCAATTTACGGTTCAGCGGGGCAACCCAACTACGCAGCCGCCAAGGCGGGAATTATCGCCATGACCATGGGTGCGGCGCAGCTTTTGACCAAGTACGGCATCACCTGCAACGTCATCATGCCCCGCGCTCGTACAGCGATGACAGATATGGGCGCAACCGCAGCCATGTTCGCCGCGCCGGATGATGGCTTTGATGTTTTCAACCCTGAGAATGTCGCGCCATTGGTCGGCTATCTGGCATCCTCGGAAGCGAGCCGTATCTCCGGTGAAGTGATGGTAGTCTGGGGAGGTGAAATCACCGTACTGCAGCGCCCGTCACTGGGCACCACGTTTAATAGCGCCAACGGTGGCAAGTGGGAATTGGACGATATGCACGCCAAGATGTCGGATTACTTCAATGATGACCACATGCCCGTGTGGGGTGGTTTTTCCGTCCCCCCGGGCTGAGTAGTTTTCACTACCGCTGGGCTGTGCTAGGATTCGCGCATCCTAACAGGAGCAACTATGCACGGTTCAGCACAGCCGCGGCCCTATCCCAGTCACAAAATTACCGCCATCCTTTTTATCCTCCTGGGCATTACTGCGCTCGGCAGCATGGCTCTTTTGCTGTCTGTCACCGACACCTCCCAGTTAAAAGGCCTGATTGAGGATAGCGGCCCGGTACAGATGGTGGGACAAACCGCCATCGCCCTGGCTTTTGCCATCAGCCTGTATTTTGTGCTGGCTGACAACAAGCGCCGCAGCGCCTACCTCTCGCTCAGTTATTTGTTGCTGTTCTACACGCTGCGCGAGGCCGACTACCATTACAAGCTGTCCGAACACGCCAAAGCATCGCAGTTCAAACGTTTTTTCTCCCACGAGATGATTCCACTTTCCAGCAAGTTGTTTCTTGCGGCCATCGTCATCCTCTTCCTGACAGTTTTTTACCGCTACCTGAGGGATGAAAAAGCGGGCTTCTTGCGAGCCCTACGCGACAAACTCCCCTGGGCACTGATCACTTTCGCCTGGGCCGGTGTCGCCTTTCTGTCGCAATTGATAGACCAACTACCCGTGTTTCACACCGTAACGGGGCAGGTATTTGAAGAGATATTCGAATCCACTGCGGAGATACTGGTATTGATGGGCATGATTGTTTTCAGGATCCAGATTTGGGGCGATGGCGCTGTACGCTTGTCCGAGAACAGCCGCCGTCGCTAAAATGGAGCCGGGCCGGGAAACTGCTTGCGCAGACTGGGCTTTAACAGTTTTCCCGATGCGTTGCGCGGCAGAGCATCCACCAGCTCAAATAACTGCGGTACCTTGTAACTCGCCAGATTTTCCTTGCAGTAGGCCTTTAGCGATTCTGTTGTGGGCTGACAACCTGCAGCGGCTACAATAATTGCCAACGGTGTTTCGCCCCATTTATCAGACTTCACACCAATGACAGCGGCCTCCTGAACCTCCGGGCACGCTGCCAGCACATTCTCCAGTTCCGCCGGGTAGATATTCTCTCCCCCGGAAATAATCATATCCTTCTTGCGGTCGCACACGGTGATAAAGCCGTCCTCATCAACGGTGCAAAGGTCGCCGGTATACAGCCAGCCGTCCTTCAATGCTTCGGCGGTAGCTTCTGGCTTGTTCCAGTAACCCAACATCATATGCTGGCCGGCAAGGATAAGCTCACCCACCTCACCACTACCGCGGGCAACTTCCCGCCCCGAATCGTCCACCACTTTTGCCTCGGTGTGCATCTGGGGCTTGCCGCAAGATCCAAATCTGGACTGCGCATCACAGGCCAACAACAAAGTGCCGGGGCCGCAGGATTCAGTCAGGCCATAGGCCTGGTGAATGTCTATACCTATTTCTTCATACTCTTTTAGCAGGGACACCGGCACCGGTGATGCGCCCGTTGCAATCCAGCGTATGCTGGACATATCGGTCTGCCCGCGCTCGGGTGCCGACAACATATACTGCAATAATGCGGGTACCGACATGGTGATGGAAATTTTTTCCTGCTCGATGGCCTTGAACATGACAGCCATATCAATGTCGCGCATGATGACCCCGGTGGCACCGCGATGAACCAATTGCGACACCGGCACCAGGCATCCCACGTGAAACATGGGCATGGGCAGCAGAAACCTGTCATCGCCGCGCATATCCGAGGTAGTAATACTGGTCAAGCCAGACCACAACATACAGTTGTGGCTGAGCATCACACCCTTGGGGTGACCGGTAGTGCCGGAGGTATACATGATAAACAGCAGATCGTCGTCATAGGCGCCGATGGGGGGTTCTTCATCTGTGACAGCCTCAACCAGGGTATCGTAGTCGCCACAATAATCGGCCAGGGGCGATTGATCATCTATGGCATTAACGCGCACATAGTGCTGGACCTCCAGGGAATTATTGTCCCGCAAAGTCGATACAGCCCGGTCGAAGTCTGCATCGTAAACTAGTAGCGACGCACCCGAATCACCCAGGATATAGCCTATTTCATTCGCCACCAAACGCCAGTTTACCGGCACTAGAATAGCGCCGATTTTCGCAATGGCGTAGTAGATCTCGACAAACTCTATGCCGTTCTTCAGTAGTATCGCCACGCGGTCACCGGGCCTGACACCCTGCTGCAGAAGCATATTAGCAGCGCGGTTACAGCGCTGATTTAACTGTGCAAAGGTAAAGCGCCTGCCCCGCTCTACCTCAACAAACGCCTCTGCGTTGGTACTGATATCTGCCCGCTTGGACAGTAAAAGGCCAATGTTTTGCTTCATAGAAATATCCATCCTTCAGCTATCAATGTCTGATTTTTCAGTTCGCAAGTTAATGTTACACCTGCAGTGCAGCTACACCAATACTATCATCGCTGGCCAACAGCTTTCCCAACTTCGTAATTTGCACGCTGCGCCCGCCCAACATCATTCCCAGGTGTTTTGCCCACAGGAAAAATCGGTGAATTGGAAACTCGACATCCGAGCCTATACCACCGTGCAAATGCTGGGTGCGATAGACAATGCGGTGGCCGCCATCGACCGCCCACCATTTGGCGCAGCAAACCTCTGCTCGCGCATCCAGGTCATTGGTCAGCCGGTACAGGGCCAGCCAGTAAGTCGAGCGAATGGCCTCCACGTCGATAAAGGCATCGGCTGCCTGCATGGCAACCGCCTGAAATGACCCAATGGGCGCGCCGAACTGTTTGCGTTCGCAGGTAAACTCGGCGGTACGCTTCAATGCTTCTTCTGTTACACCTACCTGCAGTGCACAAATCGCAATCTCTGCTCGCAGTTCCAGCCAGGCCAATACTTCAGCCCCCTTTCCCACTTCGCCCAGCACCGCCTGGTCGCTCAATTCAACATTGTCCAGGTTCAGGCTACCCTCGTTCATCCCCAATGAACTGTTCTGCCCTTCGACGCTGACACCGGCAAGGTCTGTATCGACTAAAAATACGGTCGGCACGCCGTCGCAATACGCAGGGACGATAATCGCATTGGCCACAACACTGTCGGGAACACAGGCGAGGGCACCGTTAAGCGTCCACTTATCCCCTTGATTAACGGCATTGACCTGCCCTGCTATGGCATCGCTCATGCCCATCTCGGCAATCGCCGCAGTCAGCTTTAACTTACCGGCAGCCAGGGGAGTCAGGTATTTTTGTTGCTGTGCCACTGTGCCAAATTCACTGAGGGGCAGTACCCCCAGTACCAGGTTGGCGTACAAGGGTATAGGCGAGACACGCCGCCCCTGCTCCTCCAGTATCAGGCACAGCTCGGTGAGGCCCAGTTCGGTGCCACCAAATTCTTCACCAATGGTAATGCCGAGTAAACCCTGCTCGGCAAGTGTAGTCCACAATGCGTCGTCGTAAGTTTCATCAGTTTTATCGAACTTCAACAGAAATTCATCGGTAGTGCGATCGCTGAAGATCTGGCTTGCCAGGTTGCGGATAGCAGTTTGGTCTTCGCTAAATGAAAAATCCATAATGTGCCTGCCTGATTAGCGGTGACGGGGCATGTTCAGGCCAAAATTGGCCACAATACCCCGCTGTAGTTCATTAATGCCACCGCCAAAGGTGTTGATTTGGCAGCGACGGTATTCGTGTTCCAGGTCACCCAGTAAAACAGCGGCTGTTGAGCCTGCGCGAACCAGGGTGCTGGGCCCTATAGACTCCATGAGCAATCTGCAGATTTCGATCAGGCCCTCGGTGGAGAAAACCTTGAGCGCCGAAGCCAGGGCCGGATTCATATTGCCCTTGTCCAGATCCCAGGCCATGCGCGCATTCATAACTCGCATCGCCTCCAGCCGCGCCAGGGCCTCGGCCATATTGGCCTGTATCCAGGGCTCATCTATGGGCCGCTTGCCTTTGTTGTGCGCCTGGGTACTCTGCGTTCTGGCCCAGGTCAAAGCCCGGTCAAACAACTTCCAACCGTGTATCCCCCAGGCCGCCAGGCCCACCCGTTCATGGTTGAGTTGCGACATCATCAGGCCCCAACCCTTATCGGGCTCGCCAATCAGATTAGACTTGGGAACGCGAACATTCTCGTAGTAACTGATATTGGTACGCACACCGCCCACGGTGTGAATGGGCGAATAGGAGAAACCCTCTGACTTCGTATCGACCACAATCATGCTAATACCCTTGTGGCGGGTATCCGGGGTGGTTCTAACGGCCAGCCATACGTAGTCCGCCGCCTCGGCGGATGAGGTGAACACCTTGGTGCCGTTGATGATGTAGGTGTCCGGGTCCTCGGGGTCGGTCACGGCACTTGTGGTCATGGCGGCCAGGTCGGTACCGGCATCAGATTCTGTGTAGCCAATGCAAAAATGTGTTTCCCCAGCGGCTATTCCAGGCAAATACTTTTTTTTCATTTCGTCGGTGCCGTAATCAATTAGAGCCGGCCCCACGGTATTGAGTGTCACAAAAGGAATTGGCGCGCCGGCCAGCAGCGCCTCCTCAAAAAAGATCAATTGCTCGGTGGTTGTCGCGCCCTGCCCGCCATACTCTTTCGGCCACCCCAGTGCCAACCAGCCATCTTTGCCCATCTGACGAATCAAGCCCTTATACAGGTCACCGCCCTCGTTACCGCGCAAATCCTCGTGGTATTCCGGCTTGATCAACTCGGCGAAATACGCCCGTAGACTTTTGCGCAGCGTTTTCTGCTCATCCGTGTAATCGATAATCATTTACACACCTGTATCCCTAAATAAACATCACTTGATTTCACTGTCACGCATTGCACACGTAACCAGCATCATATAATATTGAATTTGAATTCAATTTCAAGTATATTTCACTAAATGACGGGATTATTTTTAGCACGGTTCAAACTAGCTGTGAAAAAACGGGTTAGAGCGATTAAATATGGCCAAAATGGCAACGGACAAGTCCACCAGCAGTACCGGTAAAGGCAACAGCCCAAAGGGTGAGAAGGCCCGGGCCAAGCTGAGAGCCGCCGCTCTGTTGGTGCTGGAGGATGTGGGTTATCACCGCATGCGCATTAGCGACGTCACTGGCCAGGCCGACGTGGCCCAGGGCCTGTTCTATCACTACTACAGCGACTTGAAATCCCTCACAACAGAAGTGCTGGAGGACTTTGTCTCCCACTCCCTGCGGGTGGAAGACATAGAGAAAGACGTCCCCAGGGGGGACTGGTATGCGCGCATACTGGCCCATAATACGTTGATCGTAAAAGCCTATGCGCAGCGCCCCGGGATTATGCGCTGCCTGCTGCAACTTGCCGATTCGGATGCAGATTTTTCCCAAAGGCTGCGCCGCAACTTCATCCAACAGTTGGGGTGGCTGTCCCGGCAAATGCCACGACTGTTCCCCGCTGCACAAATGTCAGAACAACAGGCGATGATGGTGGCCTATACCCTCGCGGGAACCGGCGAGGCTATTTTGCGCGATTACTACATCAATCGCGATGAAGTACTGAACCGTGAACAGCTGTCAGTCGATGAAATGGCCGAATTGATTAGCGTGATGTTTTACCGGGGGCTTTTTCTTGAAAGCCCACCGGCAGAGAAACTGCATTACACCACCAACCTACAACAGATGAAAAAAACCAGGATAGCCAGATGACTCCCGAAGAAACACAAGCTTTTGAGAAAAAAATATACGCCTTTATCGGCCGCGAGAACGGGCCGCCAAAAAAGGGCCACGATCTTGTCAACCAGCCCATGATTCGCCACTGGGTGGAAATCATGGGCGACGAATCCCCCGTCTACACAGACTCCGAGGCGGCAAAAAACAGTAGCAAGGGTGGCATGATCGCGCCCCCTTCCATGCTACAAGTCTGGAGCATGGAAGGTTACTCCATGGCCGGGGACTCTCTGCAGGACGTGCAACACGATTTACACAATGTGTTTGATGCACACGGATTTACCGGCGTACTCGGCACTAACACCAGCACCGAATTTTACCGCGACCTGAAACCGGGGGACCAGGTGAACGCCCATACCATCATCGACAGTATCTCCGAGCAGAAAGCCACGGCCAGGGGCATAGGCTATTTTATC
>SMVB01174155.1_pt1 | contig 31687 bp, 33 predicted proteins | sample 2456461 | NCBI WGS metagenome assembly SMVB01 (sample SAMN11095934, study PRJNA526329) | marine sediment metagenome | biome: Marine sediment; feature: Surficial sediment; material: Deep marine sediment; isolation source: Hadal surficial sediment | place: Pacific Ocean | collected 2014-05 | depth... | reverse complement strand
GGCCACCCCGCGTAACGCCAGATAGATCAGTTTCCTTGCTGCGTCGTCGTGTGGAAAATGTCCCTTGCTACGAACCGCCCGGCGAACTGTGCTGTTCAAACTCTCGATCGCGTTGGTCGTATAAATTGCTCGTCGGATGGGTGCCGAAAATGCGAAGAACGGCACAACGTGTGTCCAATGACGACGCCAGCTTTTGGCGATATGGGGGTACCTCTGACCCAAATCTGACGTCTCGAAATCCTCTAACGCCAACTCTGCAACCTCGGCATTTTCAGCTTGGTAGATGGGCTTCAATGACGCCGCAATCGCCTTGCGTTCCTTCCAGGACGCATACGCCATCGAGTTACGGATCAGATGCACTATGCACGTCTGCACCAGAGTGTCTGGATACGCAGCCTCAATCGCTTCCGGAAACCCACTCAGACCATCTACTACCGCGATCAAAACGTCTTCGATACCCCGAACCTTCAAATCGTTCATCACGCTCAGCCAGAACTTTGCTCCCTCGGTTTGCTCTACCCACATCCCGAGAATCTGCTTGTATCCTGAGCACGTGTAGCCAATCGCCAGATACACGGCCTTGTTCTTCACCAGCCCTTCGTCCCGGATCTTCACCCGCACTGCATCGAAATACACGATTGCGTAAACTGACTCCAACGGTCGTGTTTGCCATTCCTTCAGCTCATCGAGTACCGCATCCGTGACCTTGGAGATCAGCTCTGGAGATACCTCCACACCGTAAAGCTCGAGAACGTGGCCTTTGATCTCACGAGTCGACATACCGCGGGCGTACATCGAGATGACTTTGTCATCAAAGCCCGGTAACCGTCGGCAGTGTTTCTCGATCAGCTTCGGATCAAAGTGGCTTTGTCGATCGCGAGGAATCGACACTTCCATCTGGCCGTCATCCGTCAGCACCTTCTTGCGGCTGTGACCGTTGCGGTGGTTGCCGCTGGCTTGCTCGGTATCCCCGTCAAGATGATGGTCCATCTCTGCGTTGAGTATCCGTTCCGCCAGCGCCTTCTTCAGATCCTGGACCAGATCTCCGCTTTGAAATGCTTGTAGGGCATCCGTTCCATCGAGTAACTCATCCAGCAGCTCGTCTGCGATCGTGGGTTTTTTGCGTCTGCGTGTCATGTTGTCCTCCTGTGGACATGCTAACGCTCACAAACACAAAATTCCTGACAGGCCCTTGCCAAGATGTTCCCGTCGCTGAGGTTGATCTGACCCTTTACTCTGACCCCTTCCCGCTACCCCTTCCCGCTCAATGTATGGTCGGCGGCGGCTCCGCGGTTTCGTTGGAATCCTCATCCACACTCTGCACCACATATCGCCGTGTCTTGACGTCACCGGCTACCACATGGGGCAGTTCCTTCAGAAACTCGTCCATATGTTCGGTCTGAAAGTGTCCCATGAGCGCTTCCATGCTCTCCCACTCCTGGAACAACATCAGGGTGTTGGGGTCAGACAAGCCAACGTAGAAATCGTAGGAGATGCAGCCCACCTCCGACTGGGTTGCTTCGGTCATCTGCCGAGCCAGTTCCAGTGCTTTTTCCCGGCACTCCGACCGAATCGGAATGGTCGCATGAACGATGATCATAGTGCTCACATCACACCCCGTTTCTGGAGAATACTCTCGATCTCGGGGAGAACCCCGGGGTCATCGATCGTCGACGGTACAACATAAGGTTCGCCGTCAACCATCTTTCGTAGAACCTGACGCAGTATCTTGCCTGAGCGGGTTTTCGGCAGGCGCTTTACCACGACCGCGCGCTTGAAATTTGCAAATGCCCCAACCCCCTGACGAACCATCTGTACCAGCTCGTCCTCGAGCGTGTCATCTTCGATGTTTACACCATCTTTGAGCAGCAACAGGCCAAGAGGTACCTGGCCCTTTTCCTCGTCGGCGATACCGACCACCGTGCACTCGGCTATGGCCGGGTGATTTGCAACCACTTCCTCCATTTGACCGGTGGACAATCGATGTCCTGCAACGTTTATGACATCGTCTATACGTCCCATGATGTAAACGTAACCATCTTCGTCCCGATACCCCTCGTCACCGGTAAGATAGAAGCCTTTGAACTGTGACCAATAAGCCTCGATGTAACGATCGTGATCTCCCCAGATCGTCGAGAACGCACTCGGGGGCAACGGCTCCTTGATTACAACCGACCCTTCCTGTCCGGGTCCTACCTCGCGACCCTTTTCATCCAGAATGCGCAGGTCATAACCGGGAACCGGTAAGGTGGGCGAACCAGGCTTACATTCCATGAGCTCAACGCCAACCATATTGGCGCACATGGACCAGCCCGTCTCCGTCTGCCACCAATGGTCGATAACAGGTACGTCCAGGTGCTTGCGGAGCCAGTGATAAGTGGCCGGATCCAGCCTCTCTCCCGCGACGAATTGATAACGAAGCGATGAGATATCGTACTGTTTCTGCAGTTCGCAGTCGGGGTCTTCCTTCTTGACCGCTCGGTAGGCTGTTGGTGCTACAAAAAAACAGTTCACCTTGTGATCCTGAATCACCCGCCAGAAAACTCCGGCATCCGGCGTTTTAACGGGCTTACCTTCAAACAAAATCGAAGTGCAGCCTTTAAACAAGGGGGCATACACAATATAGGAATGACCAACAACCCAACCCACATCGGAGGCAGCCCAAAACACATCCCCAGCATCCATCCCGTATACGGCCGACATACTGTAGTTCAGCGCAACAGCATGCCCGCCGTTGTCCCGCACCACACCTTTCGGTTTACCTGTCGTACCCGAGGTGTACAGAATGTACAAGGGGTCCGTGGCATCAACCTCGGTGCAGCCAACAGGCTCAGCTTCCGCCTCCCATTGCGTCCACTCCAGGTCCAGTTCGCTGTTGAGCGGAGCGATACATTCGTCGCGCTGCAGCACAACATTGTGCGAAGGCTTGTGAGTGGCAAGTGAAATGGCTTCATTCACCAATGGTTGATACGGAATGACCTTCGTAAACTCGATGCCGCACGAAGCGCTCAAGATGACTTTCGGTTTGGCATCATCGATGCGGGTGGCAAGTTCCGGGGCGGCAAAGCCGCCAAATACGACCGAGTGCACCGCACCCAATCGCGCGCAAGCCAACATCGCTATCACGGCCTCGGGAACCATGGGCATGTAAACAATCACTCTATCGCCTTTGCCAACGCCAAGCTTTTGCAGTGCGCCGGCAACCCGGGCCACCCGCCGGGTAAGTTCTGCGTAGGTGTATTTGCGTATCTGACCCGTAGCTGGTGAATCGTAGATCAACGCGTTCTGCTCGCCTCTCCCTGCATCGACGTGACGGTCCAACGCGAGCCAGCAGCTATTCATCTTACCGCCGCGAAACCAACGCCAGGCGCCGTTCGGATCCTGATCCAAGATGGTTTTCGGAAACTCGAACCACGGTAACAATTGCGCTTTTTCGCGCCAGAACCCCTCGGGGTCGGTCAAGGCACGCTGGTACTCCTGGGCGTAGCTCATCGCTTGCGGTTCTTACCCGCCCGTCCTGTGAGGCGGCGAACTTGCGCAGGGCTCGGCTTGGCGTCAAGCAGTTCCTTGTAGGCTCGCGAACGCTTACTGATTTTCTTGTGCGCAACAAAAAAATCAACGGCCCTTTGCCAAGCTTCATCAACGCCGTATTTGTTTATCGATACGGTTGTATTGACGATCTTGTTTTGCAGCTGCGACATCACCCCGATTTGAAACACCGGGGTCTTGCTGCCGCTCTTTTCCGATTTCAACCGACACAGAATGCCTCTCACCTGCCCCTTCCCGTCCAGGTGAACTTCTTTGGCAGTTTTTTCTCTGGCTTTTTGCTGCAGCGCCGCGAGTTCGGCATCACGCACATCCGCCCGACTCTTGGTGGTGGCGCGTTTCGCTCCGCGAATACGTTTACCGTTCTCCTTCAGAGAAAAGTACTCCTGATAAGTTCTGCCCCCAATCTGCCGCCGAACGCGAAAGCCATAGAACCGCGGTGAATCCAATAACTCGACACTCATGTCCCTTTTCCTTACCTCTTCGCAGCTGTTATTTCAAAGAAAAAAATTGCCCACGCGGCTAAGAAGGAATGACGGCTGCCTGCTGGAGTTCGCCTATCTCCGCATCGTCAAAACCGCAATCTTTGAGCACGGCGACGGAATCTTCACCGGCCACACGGGCACCATGTGATATGCGGGGCACCGTCCGGGAAAAACGCGGCGAGGGTGCCGGCTGCACGATCCCATCCACTTCCACGAAGGTTTCGCGCGCCTTGTTGTGCGGGTGCTCCGGAGCCTCGAAGATCGATAACACCGGTGCAAAACACACATCGCTGCCTTCCATGATGTCGCACCACTCATCCCGAGTTTTGGATTTGAAGACCTCGATCAATTCCTCCTCGAACGCCCGCCACTGACTCGAGTCCATCTGGGCTGCGAATCGTTCTTTATCCAGCCCTGCCTTCTCTACCAGTAACGCGTAAAACTGAGGTTCTATGGAGCCTATGCAGATGTACTTGCCATCGTGGGTTTCATAAGTGTTATAAAAGTGAGCACCTCCGTCCAACATGTTGGTGCCTCGAATTTCGGTGAATGCACCCATCGCTCCCATAGAGAAGAACATGGCCATCAACGACGCGGCACCATCGACCATGGCTGCGTCTACAACCTGGCCCTTGCCGGAACGTTGGGTTTCAAGCAAACCACACACGAGCCCATAGGCCAGCAGCATGCCGCCACCACCAAAATCCCCGACCAGATTGAGCGGTGGAACCGGGCGCTCTCCGGGACGACCGATCGCATGTAGCGCGCCGGCAAGGCCGATGTAATTGATGTCGTGCCCGGCTGCCTGAGCCATGGGGCCTTCCTGACCCCAGCCAGTCATTCGTCCATAAACCAGCTTTTCGTTTCTGGCCAGGCAGTCATCGGGACCAATTCCCAGACGCTCCGTGACTCCCGGGCGGAATCCTTCGAACAATGCGTCTGCCGTTTCCACCAGGCGCAACACGATTTCCACCCCCTTGGGCTGCTTGAGATCCACCGCAATCGAGCGTCTATTACGAGCCAACACGTCCTTGGGACGCCGGGTGCTTGCCCCGACGCGATCAACGCGAATCACTTCGGCACCCATGTCGGAGAGCATCATCCCGCAGAAAGGTCCAGGGCCGATGCCCGCGAGTTCAATGATTCGAAAGCCGTGAAGTGGTCCCATACCTGCCCCAGTCCCGGTAAAGCGGTCGGTGAGTGTAAACGCGTTTTGCGCCTTAAGGAAATCGTTTGGGTGCAACGAGGCCGTTTGAGTCGAAACTCGGCGGAACGCCACCTATCCGGTACGACTAGATCATCCGGTGGTGGAACGCCAGCCGAGGCTGTTCGAAATTCCCTCATCGGTAAACTGAATGCGGGCGAAGCGCGCATACAGTTCGTTGTTTCGCACGAGTTCGTCATGAGAACCGCTGGCAACCAAACGGCCGTTTTCCATAACCAGAATCCGATCGGCTTGGCGAACAGTTGAAAGTCGATGGGCAATGATCAAGATGCTGCAACGACCTTTCATTTCGGCAATGCTCTGGCGGATGTGATCTTCGCTGTCTGCATCCAGGGCGCTGGTTGCTTCGTCCAACAGGAGAATTTTCGGCTCGCTCAGCAGTGCCCGGGCTATGGCGAGGCGCTGCTTCTGACCACCGGAAAGCCCCACACCACCTTCACCCACCACGGTTTGCAACCCATCGGGCAATTTGCCGACAAACTCTTTTGCGTGAGCGAGACTGAGCGCGCGGTCGATCTGAGCCGCTGTGGCATCCGGCTTTCCATAGGTCAGGTTGGCCATGATGTTACCGGCAAACAACACCGCATCCTGAGGCACGAAGCCGATCCGGCTGCGTACGTCCGCCAGCGCAAGCTCACGTATGTCAATACCATCAAATAACACCGATCCGGCGGTAGGATCGTAAAACCGCTGCAGCAAATCGAACAGCGTGCTTTTTCCGGCTCCAGAGGGTCCTACGATGGCGACCATCTCGCCCGGCTCCACCGTGAGATTGATTTCGTGCATAACCTCGACGTCCGGCCGGGTCGGATACGAAAAGCTCACCGCCTCGACCTTCAACACACCCCCATCCGATGGCAGCACGGCCGGCTCGCTGGGCTCAACCAACTCTGAAGGGGACTGCAGCAACTCTACCAGCCTCTCCATCGCACCCGCTGCCCGCTGCAGGTCGCTGTAAACCTCGCTAATGGCACCCACGGATCCGGCCACGATAAACGCATAGAAGATGAAAGCTGCGAGCTCGCCTGGTGAGATTTGACCTGAAATCACATCCTGCCCACCTACCCAGAGCATGGTTGCGATTGCACTCAGCACCAACAACATGACCAACGCCACTAACCAGGCACGCTGGCGAATGCGCCTGACGGCTACCCGAAACGCGATTGATACCCGTTCTTCAAAAGCAAGCTCATCGATATGCTCGTGATTGAAGGACTGCACCACCTTTATGTGGCGGAGGGATTCCCCGGCATAACTGCCTACATCCGCTAATGTATCCTGACTGATACGGGACAATCTGCGAACACGGCGACCAAACGCGACTACGGGTGCCACGACAAAGGGTACACTGGCAATGACGATTAACGAGAGTTTCGCATTCGTATAAAACAGTAGTGCAAGCCCTCCGAAAAACATCAACACGTTGCGCAGCGCAATGGAAACCGACGAGCCGATGACTGTTTGCAGCAGCGTCGTGTCAGTCGTGATACGTGATTGAATTTCAGTGGGTAGGTTTGTTTCAAAAAAAGCCGGGTGCAGCCGTATCAGATGGCGAAAAACGGCGCTGCGAATATCCGCGCTGATTCTTTCACCCACCCAGGAGACGAAGTAGAAGCGGATGAAGGTCCCGATGGTCAGCAAAACCATCAGCAAGGCGAATATCCCAATGCTGCGTACCAGCAGATCTGTCGATCCACTGGATAACCCCTCATCGATCAGCAGCCGCATACCCTGGCCAATCGACAGGGTGACGCTGGCGGTGACGACGAGCGCACAACTTGCCGCGGCGACGTGCCATCGATAAGGCTTGAGAAACCCAAGCGCAGGCCGCAGGCTCGTCAGCTCGCGGGAACTCGGTCTGTCTAATCCATCATCCATATCCGGCATTATCACATTTGTTTAGTGTTGCCCCACCGAATAATTTAGGATCTGAGTTGTCAGCGAGAGGATGTCGAAGGTCATGACCGATTTACTGGAATGTCTGGAAGTAGAGGTCGCAGGAGAGGCCGGCAGCACTTGTGCCGGCAGTGTGATCTGGATGCACGGCCTCGGTGCGGACGCGACGGACTTCGAGCCCGTGGTTGCGATGTTCGATCTCAAGCAATGTTTACGTTTCATTTTTCCAAACGCGCCGGTGCGTCCGGTCACCATCAACGCGGGTGCCGAGATGCGCGCCTGGTACGACATCGATCCGGGTGCACCACTGTCTGGTGAAGACGACATTCGCGCGTCGGCGGCAGAAATCGCGAGGCTCGTTGCACGAGAAAACGAAAGAGGCGTGGCCACCGGTGACATCACCCTGGCCGGATTTTCTCAGGGCGGAGTCATTGCCCTGCACCTGGGACTACGAATGGAGGTGACTCTATGCGGCATCATGGCGTTGTCCACTCACGTGCACGACCCCGAGCACCTCGGCGAAGAAGTCAGCTTCTTGAGCATCGACGTGCCGATTTTCATGGCTCACGGGTTGATGGATCCCATGATTCCGATTGCCCGCGCGGTCACGTCACGGGAAACGCTCACCCAGCTCAACTATCAGGTGGAATGGCACGAGTATGGGATGGGGCATCAAGTCTGTCCGGAGGAGATCAACGACATATCGGACTGGTTGAATCGGATCTATGGCTAAGCCAAGCGCCAGGCCACCCCCTGGGGTGATGGCAAGCCTGGATCTTGTTGCCACCTCTACCCGGTGGCTCGACGCGGTGCTCGGTGACTTCGACAGTTTCCTCAGAGACCATGCTTCTTGCGAAAAGAAGGCTTCGGGTATGGCGTTGAGTGTGGCTTCTCACTATCCAGACAGACCCGAGCTGTTAAACGCCATGGTGGATCTGGCGGTCGAGGAGCTTGGTCACTATCGAGAGGTGATACGGTTGCTGACCGAACGGGGCCTGACTCCCGGGAGTGATGAGAAAGATCCTTATGTACGTGATCTGCAATCACACATTCGCAAGGGGTCTGATTTTTATCTGCTCGACCGGCTGCTGGTTGCCGCAGTTGTGGAAAGGCGTGGTTACGAACGTTTCGGACTCATCGCTGCAGCACTCCCTGAAGGTTCGCTCAAACAATTCTATAAGGGGATTACCGCCAGCGAAAAACGCCACTGGCAGCTGTTCGTGAACCTGGCAACCACCCACTGCGAGCCAGGCCTCATCGCCCCACGATTGCTCGAACTTGCGGCCGTCGAGGGCAAGCTCATCGCCAACGTTCCATTACGCGCGGCGCTGCATTGAGCCACCAAGTGGCCAACGATTCGGTCATCGATCAGTATCTTGCGCACTACGCTGAGCCCGAAGCCGCTTTCGCCCGGGGGCGGGTTCACAAGATCTACCAGAACTGCCTGATAATCCCCTGCTTCGACGAAACCGAGGATTTTCTGAGTCACGTCCTCCCGCGAGGCATTGCAGACCTGCTGGTGATCGTTGTAATCAACGCACCCGTCAGTGCACCTCAGGATGCCGTGGATCGTACCGCAAAGCTGTTGGCCGGCCTTGCCGGAAACACCTCCAGGACGATGGGGGTCATTCCTTACACCGCCGCTCAGAACGTCGATGTGCTGGTGATAGATAGAGTCAGTACTTCCCGGCGATTGCCACCAAACCAGGGGGTGGGGCTTGCCCGTAAAATCGGTGCGGATATTTCACTAGAGCTGTATCAACACGGATCGATCGCCGAGCCCTGGTTGTATTCGACCGACGCGGACGCAACGCTCCCCGGGGATTACTTCACCACGTCGCTTGAAGAAGAAGCCGTCAATCTGTTCGGTTTCCAGCATAAAAGCCAAGATGAACGCCTGCATGCAAAAGGGCAACTCTACGAGACCTATCTGCGCTACTACGTAAACCGCCTGAGCTACGCGCGTTCTCCCTACGCCTACCACACGCTAGCAAGCACAATGGTCATACCTGTGAGCGGATACGCGAAGGTGCGTGGATTTCCGAAACGCAATGCGGGTGAAGATTTTTACCTGTTGAACAAACTTGCCAAGGTAGTGGATATACATTCCCTGCATACACCCCGAATTGAGCTGCAAGCGCGAGCGTCCACCCGAGTTCCATATGGCACGGGACCCGCAATTCAACACATGCCGGAAGACCCGGCTTGTTATCTGAGCTACGCACCCGAGTGCTTCGATGAACTCAAAGCGGTATTGGAGAACATACGAAGCAGCGAACCAGATTCACCCTGGCGTAGTCTCGAAGTGGCTGACAAGGCGCTGCAAGTGCTCGGGTTTTTCGAATTCTTCACTCGCGCGCAGCAGCAGTTCAAAAGCTCTTCCACCTTGCACAAGGCATTACACCAGTGGCTGGACGGGTTTCGCTCGCTACGGTTCATCCACGAAATCAGGCACGAATACCCAGACGTACCGCTGCTGGAGACCTTGGGCCTGCTCCTGGGGACGCGCAGCGGCGATTACCTCGACCAGCTACGAAATCTCGAGCGAGCGTCATGATAAGAAACTCGTTTTACTTACACGCCGCCAGGCGAACGAGGCTGAAAGTGAAGTCGCGCCGGGCCAAAACGAGAACTGCTTCACACAAACGGCAGAATCGGTCGTAGCCTCTGTCCAATATCCCATCCAATAATCTAGAAATAATCTAGAATAGGCGGGCAAACAAAAGGATCTGTCAGCGATGGAAGCAGAGCTACCGGAGAATGAGGATCTCGCCTGGGACCTGGATGATTTCACCTATAGCGAACGAGCGATGGAATTCGTCATGCAATTCGAATCCACCCTCTGCGTGTATTCTCCATCGGTGGAACAGGTGTACACCAACTACAACATGTTTTTCCCCAAAGAGTGGGAAGGGAAACTCGTGATCCTGCCGGATCCAACCGCCTATCACGATACTTTTTTCAACATCGAGCCTAAGGGTGTCGCCGCCACCGGTCTGTACATCGTCCCTGGCCAGCTCCTGAATCGGCAAGGCCTGTTTCTCGCCAACATCGATGAGAATCGCAACCTCGGCACCCGGCAAATTCCTTTCGAAGCGGGCATTCGGGCGATTATGAAAAAGCGCCCCCCAAATGATCCTTTTTTACCCGTGCTCGCCAAGGGCGACTTGCGTGAATTCGAACAGTCCTGGCCGGTGATGCACCTGCATCGGGTAAAGCCCATGGTTCTCTCCCAGCTTTCCGATCTGGATCGAAGCTCGCTGGCCAACGTGATCACCGAGAAGTTAGAGTCACTGTTCCTAGAGCAGAACAAAACAAACGTTGCCTGAACAAGATTCGATCAGCCCTCCCGCACGACGGGGAAATCCCAGGAACCTCACCCGGGTTCTCCTGACGGCCGCGTTGCTGGCTGTGGTCGCCGCATCCTGGAGTGGGTATGTGGACAACAGCGCGCAATCCGCCACCGAAGCGAGTTTCAAACGCGCGCTTGCGACTTTTGCCCTCGCCCGGGCACTCAATGGCGTGATATCGGTCGCGCAAGGCACCGAGATCGCGGTTCAACCCGTGGGGGTGGGACTGACGATCAGCGCGGGAGAAATCCTGGATCCCCTGAACGATCTCGTCGAACGGTTTTCCTGGCTTGCGCTGGTGGCCTGCGCGTCCCTTGGCATCCAGATGCTCATGACAGACCTTGCGGCCAATATATGGATCACCGGCCTATTGTCCGTCACGGTGCTCGGGTATCTCTTCGTCCTCTGGTGGCCGGGAGGATCAGCCGGGCGAGAAACACTCCTCAAGGCCTGTCTCCTGTTGATCTTCACCCGGTTTGTCTTCACTGCGGTCACACTGGCAACCGGTTGGATCAACAGCGCCGTGCTCGTCGACCGGCAGGATGCCTCCATGGAGCGGATCGCGCAGACCACGGACAATATTGAGGAACTCGAGGTTCAGGAGGCCGACACATCGCTACTCGAGCGATTCAACACCTTCCTTGCCGAGCAACGACTGGCGCTTGACGTCAGGGCACGGCTGACAGCGCTCAAGGAACGTGTGGAGAGTGCCATCGAGGCGCTGGTAGATCTCATCATCGTGTTTGTGGTGCAGACGCTGATTCTGCCGATTCTGGGGTTGTTCGCTTCGGTCTGGGTCCTGAAACGGGTCTGGCGATGGGCAACCGGGTTCTAACTGGAGCCAGGTAGCTAACGACAACCTGACCTCAAAGTTACCCTCACCCGACCCGACCCATTTAATCGGCGTCTAATCTGGGACTTTCCTGCCAATATTCTCTAGAATCTCGCGCCTTTCCTACTTTCCAATCGAGACAAGGCACCGAAGTGGCCAGGGTTTTCATCGACGGTCAGGCTGGTACGACAGGATTACAGATCCACCACCGCCTGAAGAGTCGAAACGACATAGAATTGCTCACGATCAATGAGGCAGACCGCAAGGATCCTCAGGCTCGCACACGGCTGCTGCGGGAAACGGAAGTGGCAATTTTGTGTTTGCCCGATGAGGCGGCAAAAGAGGCGGTCGCGCTTGCGGGCGGGCATTGCCGGATTCTCGATGCGAGCACGGCACATCGCGTAGACAGCGACTGGGCTTATGGGCTGCCGGAACTTTCGAGCGAACAACGCAATCTGATCGCTAAAGCCGACAAGGTAAGTAATCCAGGCTGTTATCCCCAGGGGTTCATTCTGATGATCCGGCCGTTGATCGAATCAGGGCTACTCGCGCCGGACGAGCCTTTGACAATGCACGCATTAACCGGGTATTCCGGGGGTGGACGGAAAATGATCGAAGCCTACCAAGGCTTACCCACGGCACAAGCCGAGGATTGGAACACGAGACCTTATGGGCTCGAACTCGAGCACAAACACGTTCCGGAGATGCAATATTATTCCGGCTCGCAGATTGCGCCGATTTTTACTCCGAGTGTCGGTGGATTTCGTCAGGGAATGCTGCTGCAGATACCGCTGTTCTCGAGCCAGCTTCGAGGTAAACCCGAAAGGTCCGAAGTAGAGGATTTACTTCGCACCCGGTATGGCGAAGAACAGTTTGTGTCCGTGATTGCGCTCGATGAGATCGCGGCATTCGATGGTGGGTATTTGAGCCCTACATCCTTGAACGACAGCAACCAGCTTGAAATCATGGTCTTCGGCAACGACCGGCAAATGGTGTTGACTGCCCGTTACGATAATCTTGGCAAGGGGGCGGCCGGGGCCGCGGTACAGAACCTCAATTTGATGATCGGCGCGGCAGAAGGAACCGGATTGACAGATGACTAACATGGCGGACATGAGGCGAGACGCTCTGGTTCAGTTGGAAAGCGAACTGACCCGAGACTTCGAGTTGCAGAAGTCCAACAAGCTTGCGCTGGACCTGACTCGCGGCAAACCGGCATCCGACCAACTGACGCTCAGCGACGCTATGGACGGCGTTCTAGCCGGTAACTATATCGCGGCAGACGGCACTGATACGCGTAATTATGGTGGGCTGCGCGGCCTGCCAGAGGCTCGTGAGTTGGGAGCCGAACTCATGGACGTACCCGTTGCGAACGTGATCTGCCACGGTAATTCCAGCCTGACGCTCATGTACTTCGTCACCGAAACCGCACTGCACCACGGTCTGTGGGGCGACGAGCGCCGCTGGGACAAAACACCATCGATAAAGGTGTTGGCGCCGGTCCCCGGTTTCGACCGGCACTTCACACTGTGCCAGTCCTTCGGCATCGAGATGATCAACGTTCCCATGACCGATCAGGGTCCGGACATGGACGAAGTGAATCGGCTCGCGGCCCAAGATAATTCCATCAAAGGCATCTGGTGCGTGCCGAAGTATTCCAACCCCACGGGCTGCATTTACTCCGACGAATGTGTTGGCGAAATTGCCAGGTTACCGTCGACAGCCGCTGCCGATGACTTCGTGGTTTTCTGGGACAACGCCTATGCGGTACACGATTTCCAGTTTCCTCGCGCGCACCTGGCTTCGGTCGCATCTCTGGCTGAGGAGGCCGGCACTCTTGAGCAGATCGTCATGTTCGCATCCACGTCCAAAATAACTTACGCGGGTGCCGGGCTCGGATTTCTAGCGGCAGGTACAAAGGTACTCGACGTGCTGGAAAAACGGATGAGCGTATTTGCAATAGGCACCGACAAAGTCAATCAGTTACGACACGCCAGATTTCTGCAAGGTCGACTCGAAGCACATATGGCGCAACACGCGGCACTCGTGCGACCCAAATTCGAACTGGTGGAACAAACGCTTACCGATGGTCTTGGAGAGCTCGATATCGCCCGCTGGACCACGCCCGCGGGAGGTTATTTCGTTTCCATGGACACCCGTCCCGGTTTGGCAAAACACATCGAGCAACTGGCGAGAGCAACCGGCCTGACGTTGACCCCGGCGGGTGCCCCCTTTCCTTATAAGAAAGACCCGGAAGATTGCAACTTACGCATCGCACCAACATTCGCAAGCCTCGAGGAGCTGTCCGTCGCCATGAGCATTCTCGTACTCTGCGTCAAACTTGCCACGGTTCGCCAACAACTTGGTGCTTCCTCGTGAGCGATTGGCAGCTATCCGACTTCGCTGTCCCGGATCTTCCGGACAAAGTTCGTTTTCAAGATTTCGAATTGCCGTTGCCATTGATGCACGCCATCGCCGACCTCAACTTCCGGTACTGCACACCCATTCAATGCGAGTCCCTGCCCTATAGCCTCGCGGACTACGATGTCACCGGACAGGCACAGACCGGCACAGGCAAAACCGCGGCTTTTCTCGTCACAATTTTCACCCGGTTATGGGAACAGCCAAGCATGACCGCCCGCCCGCCCGGTTCACCGCGCGCGCTCATACTGGCACCCACCCGCGAACTCGCCCTGCAGATTGAAAGTGATGGCCGAGACCTTGCCAAGTATCTGGATTACAGCGTGCAGTGTGTTGTCGGAGGAATGGATTTTCAGAAACAACTCGACCGTATCAAACGCCGTGAGCTGGACTTGCTCGTCGCCACTCCGGGGCGTCTGTTGGACTTCATCAACCGACGATACCTCAACCTGCGCGAAGTGGAGGTACTCGTGATCGATGAAGCCGACCGAATGCTGGATATGGGATTCATTCCCGACGTCCGGCGAATCGTCTACCAGACACCACACAAACGGCATCGACAGACCTTGTTTTTCAGCGCTACGTTCAACGAAGCCGTCATGCGGCTAGCAAGTTCCTGGACGATGCAACCCGTGCACGTGGCCATCGAGCCGGAGTCGGTTGCAACCGACACCGTCGCGCAGAGTTTCTGGTTGGTGAGCGCCGATCGTAAAGCACATCTGCTGGCGGAGTTCATCATAAACAAAAAGCCGGAACGGGTACTGATTTTCACCAACCGCCGTGATCAAACCCACCAACTCACCAGGTATCTCAACAGACACGACATCACCTGCGAAGCCCTGGCTGGGGATGTACCACAACGTAAACGCCTTTCCACCCTGAATCGATTCAAGGAAGGCTCTCTGCGTTATGTGGTCGCCACCGATGTTGCCGGGCGCGGCATTCATGTCGAAGGGATATCCCACGTCGTCAACTTCGACCTCCCTGAAGATCCGCAGGATTACGTTCATCGAATAGGCCGCACCGGCCGCGCAGGCGCCCAGGGCATCAGCATCAGCTTCGTTTCCGAAGACGACGCTTTCAACCTGCCCGCCATCGAAGAATTCCTCGGCGCCCCGGTAATGTGTAGTCAGCCGGACGTCTAACCACCTAGAATGTGCGCAGCACCCGCAGGAACGATTGCGATGCCGAAAATAACTCGTGTAGCTGTTGCTCAACTCTGCGCCACTCCGGACGTCGCGGAAAACCTTCGGATTGCGGGTAAGTTAGTGCGCGAGGCACATACCAGAGATGCCGAGGTAGTCATGTTGCCGGAGGCATTTGCGTTTCTCGGTCCGGAAAAAGAAAAACGCAAGATCCTCGAACGCTTGCCCACTGATCCATACGAAAAAGGTGGGCCGATTTTTGAGCAGTGTCGGGAGCTGGCCTGCAGGTACGCCGTTCATCTCGTGCTGGGTGGATTCCACGAAGATGTGGATGATCCTGACAAGTGCTTCAACACCTGTGTACATCTCGGCCCCGACGGTGCCATCGTCGCCCGGTACCGAAAGATACATCTGTTCGATGTGCAACTCAGCGACGGAACTCAACTGAACGAGTCCGCGCGGACTTTTGCCGGCGAGGACATCGTCACCACCGAAATGCCGTTCGGCGTGCTGGGTTTGAGCGTGTGTTACGACGTGCGGTTTCCCTATCTCTACCAGAGCCTGGTGGATCGTGGCGCAATTGCCGTCACCGTGCCTTCGGCATTCACCAAAACCACCGGGGCCGTACACTGGCATGTGTTGTTGCGCGCCAGAGCTATCGAATGCCAAAGCTATGTGCTGGCCCCCGCCCAGCATGGTAACAACTGGCGCAAACGGTTTTGCTACGGGCATTCGTTGATCATCGATCCCTGGGGGGTGATCATTGCAGAATGCGATGAAGGGGACGGCATCGCGGTTGCGGACATCGACCCTGATTACGTCAGCAAGGTGCGCGCAGAGCTGCCTAGCCTCTGCCACAGACGTTCCCTGGACCGGAATATTCGTGAACAATCCAGGCTAAAATAAGCGCACAAGTTCTCTAGAGATTATTTTTTGGGCTCAACCAGCAGAACACTCGTCGTCTTCGCCGCACTGATCGTCATCGTCGCCGGTCTCAAGGCAGCCGAAGATCTGGTGGTGCCTTTCCTGCTGGCCGCATTCATCGCAACGATTGCCGTAACCCCGGTATTCTGGCTGGAAAAACATCGGGTGCCCGTTGCGATATCAATTTTTGCGGTGATGGTGACCTTGGTCATCGTGCTGATTGGAATCGGTGCACTGGTGGCGCAATCGGCTGCTGAGTTTACCGACCGTCTGCCGTTTTATCGGGAAAATTTAACCGCGCAGGTGAACGGCGTCATCGCTTGGCTCGGGCAATTCGGTATTGAGATTTCGAGCGAGCTGATTTCAACCTACTTCGACCCGGGGAAAGCGCTCGAGTTGGCTGGTAGCACTCTGAAAGGTTTCGGGACTGCGCTGGGCAACGGTTTTCTGATCTTGTTGACAGTGATTTTCATACTCGCAGAAGCGTCGAGCTTTCCACGCAAACTCCGTGATGTGCTCAATAATCCCGAACGGAATCTGCCTTACTTTGCTCGTTTCGCCGAGAACGTCAACCGTTACATTGCGATCAAAACCACCGTGAGCATCGCGACGGGCTTCATCATCGGCATCTATCTCACCATCCTCGACGTCGACTTTCCCGTGTTGTGGGGTTTGCTTGCCTTCCTGTTGAATTACGTCCCGACGATCGGCTCCATCATCGCAGCCGTCCCTGCGGTGTTGCTCGCGCTGGTGCAACTCGGAACGGGCAGCGCACTGTTGACGGCGGCCGGCTATGTGGTCGTAAACATCATCATGGGCAATGTTGTCGAACCGAGGTTTATGGGTAAGGGTCTCGGACTTTCAACACTCGTGGTGTTTCTTTCATTGGTTGTGTGGGGTTGGATGCTGGGACCGGTTGGCATGTTGTTGTCCGTGCCGCTTACGATGACCGCTAAAATTGCGATGGAAGCCAATCCCTCCACCGTATGGCTTGCCCACTTGCTCGGACCGGCCGATGCGCTGCCGAATCCGACCGAACCCACCGGCGGCGGGCAGGCGGATAACCCGGATGACGAGCGCAAGGCCCAACCGGATAAGTCATGAACTACGAACGCGACAATATCCGCCAGATGACCGGTTATACCTCGGGCGAGCAACCAACCGACGCCTCCACGCTGAAGTTGAACACCAACGAGAATCCCTATCCGCCGAGCCCGCAGGTACAGTCTAAATTACTCGATCTGCACGTCGAATCGTTACGAACGTACCCTAACCCGACCGCCGATGCGCTTCGTGACCTGCTCGCGATGACGCACGCGGTACACCGAGACAACATCGTGGTAACACACGGAGGCGACGAAGCGCTGCGGCTTGCGGTTACGACCTACGTTGAGCCGGGAACCGCTTTCGGTATGGCCGACCCCAGCTACTCGCTGTATCCCGTGCTGGCTGAAATTCACGGAGCCCCGCTGGTTAAGGTGCCATTGGATGACAATTGGGATCTGCCGCGCAGCTTTGCAGACGAACTCAACGAAGCCGGTGCAAACCTGGCATGCATCGTCAATCCGCATTCCCCTTCCGGTACGCTCATGAATACCGATCGAATCGGCCAGCTGGCGCAAAGCTTCAACGGTGTGCTGCTGGTTGACGAAGCCTACGTGGATTTTGTAGACCCCGCATTGCGTTATGACGCGGTACACCTCATCAATGCGTTCGACAACCTGCTGATCTTGAGAACGTTCAGCAAGGGTTACAGCCTGGCGGGGCTCCGTCTTGGTTATCTCATCGGCGCCGAATCACTGATCGAACCCTTACTGCAAAAAACGCGGGACAGCTTCAACGTCGATTACCTCAGCCAGGCGCTGGGTGAAGCCGCAATAACGGATCGTGCGTACGCCGAAGAAACCTGGGCCAAGGTCCGTGCCGCTCGGCGCATATTGCGAGATGAACTGGTGGGCCTGGGTTTTGTGGTGAAACCTTCACAGAGTAACTTCCTGCTGGCCGAAGTCCCCTTGAACTTGCCGAAGGTGGCTGAACAGATATACCTCGCGTTGAAGAACGCCGGAATACTGGTTCGCTATTTCGATACGCCATTGCTCGACGACAAGCTGCGCGTTACCGTCGGTACGGAAGATCAGAATCGACAACTCATCGAAGCGCTGCAGATAATCCTAAAAAGCTAGGCATCATATGAAAGGTCACCTGAGCGCCGCTGATATCGACCAACTCGAAGAAGTTCGCCGCCAACATCAGTTCAACGACAACGCCGTGCGCCTTACTCGAACCCTGGGCGTCAAAGTGGGGCTCGCGCGCATCGGCGTTCATCTGATACGCCTGGAGAGCGGGCGCGACAGCACCCAGTTTCACTACCACGACAACGACGAGGAGTTCGTGTACATCGTATCCGGCCATGGCATAGCGGACATCGGGGACGAATCTTTTGAGGTGGGGCCTGGAGATTTCATGGGGTTCCCCGCGCCCTCACCCGCTCACAGTCTGCATAATCCCCATGAGGAAGATCTGGTTTACCTGATGGGCGGTGAACGCAACGCGGCAGACGTGGTTCACTACCCACGCATCCAGCGATCGATGATCAAATCCTACGGGCGTAAGCGCTGGGTAGACTGGGATCATTTACACGAATTGCCATGACATACAGTCGGCTACAGTTCCAGTTGTGAGTTCAACTCCTCGAGCTCACTGGACCATTCGGCTTGCAGTTTCAATTCCTGGAACTTTGGTTTGCGGCCGCGATTCTCAAGTAGCAGGTCTTCCAGTTCGACTATACGTTCCAGAATCTGTTCGGCATCACCCACGTCTTTGGTAGGATTCACAGACCGGCTTGCCACGGGCATTGGGTTACTGGTTCGTCCTGCAATTATTACAGGGAGTCCCCTCGTTGGGTTCGACCCAGGGTGGCGTGGCATTCTGGGCCCACATCGGCGGTTTCGTCACAGGCATTGCCCTTATCCATCTATTCAAACGCAGTGATTACGTGAGCGCCCATCAGGCGCAACCACCGCGGCAGGTATCGCAGCACCGCTGGTTCTAGTGTCCTGTCCCGAAAATAACTTTACCAATTCGCTGGTTTTTTTCACTCCTGGCTACGTTGCTCGTCCTTGTGTGGGGCCTACCACACGGCGTCCTCGGCAACCCTTTGAGGGTTGCTCGGCAGTTTACGATGTAAACTGCTATCGCGCCCTCCTGGGCGCGCGTCTTGCCATGTGCGAAAAATCCTGCGCGACTGAGCAAAGTTATTTCCGCGACAGGACACCACCTGGTTTTCGAGCAATTGCCAACTAACGTGCGTTGGGCCAATCTTCACGTTCCAGCAAGGGAGAGAAAATGACCACACAACTACCCGCCGTGAGCCTCGCGACCGTTCCGGGACGTCGCAAAACCATCATCGAACTCGTGGGTGAAATCGAACGCCGTGGCTTTCCGGGTATTTTCTGCCCGAGCCTGGGTGACAACCTCGCGTTATGCGAAGCCATCGCACTCAGCACCAACGAGATCGTGTTCGGCACCAGCATCAGCCCGATTTATACCCGCAACGTTTTCGACTATGCGCAAACAGTGGGGTTCATCCACGAGGTATCCGGGGGGCGGTTCCGATTTGGCGTCGGGGTAAGTCACGAGCCCGCAATGAAACGTCTAGGGGTGAAACTGGGCAAACCGCTCACTGATATGCGCGACTTCGTAGCCAACCTGAAAGCCGTTCCCCGCGCAGGAGAACTGCCTCCTATCGTCCTTGCGACATTGCGCCAGAAGATGATCAAGCTATCGGAAGAAATCGGCAATGGGATGGTTTTCGCCAACGGTGCTCGTTCCCATATGTCGACTTCACTGAACGTACTGGCTGACGACACACGTACCGATCCGGATTTTTTCATCGGCAACATGATCCCCACCTGCATTTCGGATGACGAGGAAGCGGCGAAAGCCGTCAATCGACGTACGCTGACGAGTTACGCCACCCTGCCGAACTACCGAAATTACTGGAAAGAAGCAGGTTACGTCGAGGAGATGGAGGGGGTCGAGGCGGCCATGGCCGCGGGTGATATGGAAAAGATTCCCGCCTGCCTGTCGGATCGCTGGTTGGCCGACACCACCTTGTTCGGAACGGCCAGCAAGGTTCGTGAAGGCATCGAGGCGTGGTTCGACGCCGGCATCAAAACGCCGATCATCGTGCCGTCTTCGGCTGTGGGCAATCAGCTCAAGGCGTTGGAGGAGTTCTTCGCGCTTTGGGACTAACTTCGACTGCACTTGCAATGACCATGAAACCAACCCGCACTCTCTGGTTGAGCCAATGACCGGTTTCCTGATCAGGACTCTGATAACGGCGCTCGGGCTCTGGCTCTCCACGGCCATCGTTCCCGGTGTGCACATCGCGGACAACGTCACCCTCGCGTGGGCTGCGGTGCTGCTGGGTGTGGTCAATGCGATTGTTCGCCCGCTGCTTATCCTGCTGACCCTGCCGATCACCTTGGTCACCCTGGGTTTTTTCCTGCTCGTGATCAACGCAGGCATGTTCGGTCTCGTTGCCTGGTTGCTTGACGGATTTCACGTGTCGGGTTTTTTTCCATCGTTTTTCGGCGCAATCGTCGTCGCAATCAGTGCTTGGTTCGCTTCGGGGTTCATCGGTCCAAAGGGGCGTTATCAGGTGGTGGTCAAACATCGCGAGTAGCGCGTCAAATATCACTCAAAATCGGAAAATATTGGTAAAAAATTAGCCATTTAAGCGAAATCAGTAGAGAAATAGAGACAATAAATCCCAATTTACCCACTAAACTTACCAAAGAAACCTGATTTAGTGGTGAATCCATGTTGGCGAAGCGGTTGACCCGGCTTTTTTTCGAGCACCCCAGAACCGTTGGAGAAACTTACCGCGAGCACCTCTGGCACGCCACGCGCATCGGAGCAAGCTTGATGGTGACCGGTGGTGCTTGTTTCATCCACGCGCTGTTCCCGGGCCTGTGCGTCAGTACCGCAAGCAACAAGATCCGCTCCCTCGCAGCTCAGATAGAGAAGCGCCTGGACAGCGTGCAATCCTCCGACGCCGCTATCGCGAATCCAACAGGCGACTACCCGGTGCCTATGATGATGGCCGAGAAACACCCGAACTAACAATCTGTCGGACTTAGGATGAATCGGCTGCGGAAGTGGGAAAGCAGTTCATTTTTCCGATCTTTTTCGTCACGTAGCACCACTCAAGCTCCTCAAAAGACCGAAAAAATGACCTCGCTTTCCCACTCCCTCGCCAAGATCCCCTTAAGTCCGACAGACTGCTAGCTCACTCTCGCCCGGAAATTCCCATCCCCGGGAATGTCCCAACATACCCGTCCAATACGCTGTCACGCAACGCCGCTTGTGCAATAATCGCTGTCGAGGGGGAGCTCACTCATGAACGCAAGACTTTCGCGTCGCCGCTTCATCAAGGGCGTGATCGCGTCCAGTGTCGCGGCTGCAAGCACATCTGCCTGGTACAGCGCCGCCCAGTCCGACAGGCCTGCGGGTTCGGTAGAACGATTACTCACGATCAACGTCAATGGTAAAAAACGCCGGGTAGACGTGTTGCCTCAGGAAACACTCGCGCACACGTTACGCTACAAGCTCGGGCTGACCGGTACCAAGCTCGGCTGTAATCGAGGCGAATGCGGTGCCTGTACGGTGCTGGTGGACGACATTACTCACTACTCCTGCTCCATGTTGACCCACAGCGTGAGAGGTCGCGAGGTCACGACCGTCGAAGGCGTACAAGCACCCAACGGCGATCTCCATCCGGTGCAGCAGGCGTTCGTTGACGAACTCGGACCCCAATGCGGCTATTGCACGCCCGGCCAGGTCATGGCGGCCGTAGCACTCCTCAAAGTCAACCCAAAACCTACCCGGGATGAAGCACGGATAGCCATGTCAGGCAACCTGTGCCGCTGTGGCGCCTACGATCATTACCTCCACGCGATTATGCGGGCATCGGGACAACGCACATGACTTACCGGCACATAGGCAAAGACTTCACCCCACCTGACATCGTCAGCAAGGTCACCGGCAAAGCGAAGTTCTCCGAAGACTTCCGAGTCGACGGGATGGTGTATGCCCGTCTATTAACCAGCCCCATGCCCCACGGGAGGGTCAAAAACATCGATCTCTCCGAAGCACTGGCGATGGAGGGTGTGATCGGTGTATTGACCGCGGACGACGTTCCGCCGAGCCAGGCACCCAACCCCGCCATCCTCACGAACGAACCGGTTTACGTCGGCGATCCGATTCTGGCGATCGCCGCGGTGGATGAGAAAACGGCGGAAGATGCGATAAGCAAGGTTCGTGTCGAACTGGAGCCTCTTCCATTCACCACCAGCCCCACCGACAGCTTACGTCCAGGGGGTCCGAGCGCGCGTACCGAAGGCAATGTCTTCCAGCGAGAAATGAGTCAGATCAATTGGAGCGAGGAGGATCTGCAGCGATTTCTCGACGGCAAGGAACCCACCGGTGAAGCGCCCACCGAGTGGAGTTTTGGCGATCTCGAAGCCGGGTTCGATAACGCAACGGTCGTCTTGGAAGAGTCATTTGTAACCACTGGCTACGCACATATGTGCATGGAACCGCGTTCGGTTTTGAGCTACTGGCAGAACGGGAAATGCCACGTTTACGGCTCGACCCAAAGTCAGAGCTTCGTCGTTCCTTTCCTGGCCGGGCAACTCGGTATCGAGCAGAAAGACCTCGTGTACGTGAGCGAATTCTGCGGTGGCGGCTTCGGCTCGAAGATTGCGTCCTATCCTGTACTCGCGCTTCCCGGCTACTTCTCGAAGAAGCTGGGGCGACCCGTGATGTTACGCATTACCCGCGAAGAAGAATTTTACGTCGGTTCCGCCCGGGTCGGGTTTCAGGGTTGGATCAAAGCGGGGTTCAAAGCAGACGGCACCGTTTCCGCCGTCGATCTGTACATCGTTCAGGATCTCGGTTCGCAGCGAACGGGTGGCGACGCATCTTCCGCCGGCGGCGCCGTCTCCATCCTCTATCAACCCGAGGCCATGCGACTCAGAGCCATACCCGTATTGACCAATACGACCCCACGTGGCGCGCAACGTGGTCCAGGCCAGAACCAGATCGCCGCCATCTTCGAGCCGCTGCTGGATAAGGCAGCGCGGGAACTCGGCATCGATCCGCTGGAAATCCGCCGTGTCAACGCGCCAGACAGCAGCGCGACTATCAATGCCGACCAGGGTCCTGTCACCAGCGCCTACATGGTGGAAGCATTGGACAAGGGCGGCGAACTTTTCAACTGGAAGGAACGCAAAAAACGCAGCGGCCAACGTAACGGCAGCAAAGTGACCGGCATCGGCGTCGGTCAGGGTTATCACTCCGCCGGAGCGAGCGGCTTCGACGGCCTGGTGAGGATCACGCCAGACGGCAAGATCCATTTGCACAGCGGGGTCGGAAACCTCGGCACCTATTCTTACGTATCGACCACTCGGGCGGCTGCCGAAGTACTGAACTGCAAATGGGAGAGTTGCGTGGTCGAACACGGCAACTCCGCACTGCACCTGCCCTGGAGTTCTTATCAGGCAGGCAGTAACACGACGTTTACCCACACCCGGGCCAACTACATGGCGGCCCAGGATATGTTGACCAAAATCAAGGAAATCGCCGCCCTCACCCTCGGCGGTGCGGCCGACGACTACGACGTTGCCGATGAGCGGGTATTCAACAAGGGCGATACAACCCGGGCCATGAGCTACGCTGAGGTTGCGAGCCGTGCGATCGAATTAGGCGGCCACTACAGCGGTGCCGAGATGCCCGACGACATCCACCAGGTGACTCAAAGGGCCGTGCAGGGTCTGGCCGGTAGTGGCCTGATTGGCGTGGCCAAAGACGTTCTGCCGGTCCGTGGCACCGTACCGGGCCTCGCCGTTGCCTTCGCCGAAATCGAGCTGGACCTGGAAACCGGAAAACACGAGATCATCGATTATCTGGCCGTTGCCGAGTGCGGTACCGTGGTTCACCCACAGGGGTTAGCCGGACAGCTTCGCGGCGGAGCCGTATGGGGCTTCGGCATGGCTTCACTCGAGCGACATGTCTACGATCCGCAAAACGGTTTGCCCGCGAACGTTGGTTATTACCAATGTAAACCGCCGACCTATCTCGATGTGCCAAGAGAGATGCAAACGGCAGCGGTGGATATTGCGGATCCCGACAACCCCATGGGTGCCCGCGGAATCGGCGAACCCGCCATGGGCTGCGCTACGGCCGCGGTCTTGTGTGCGTTATCCGATGCGCTCGGCGGGCACATATTCAACCGCACACCGGTGTCTCCAGACATGATCATCAACCATTTGGCAAAGCAGCCGCAAAGTTATGCAAAGCTCGCCATGAACACTTTTTAGAGGTATCGCCATGTCAGCACATGACGTCATGCCGGATATCGAACTCTATCAACCCATCACGGTTGAGGACGCCGTCGCGCTTGCACAACGCTACGGTGAAAACGGTTGGCTGCTGGCCGGAGGGCAGGATACCTACGGCTGGTTGAAGGATCGAGCCAAGCACACGAGCGCAATGATCGACCTCAACGCGATCGATGCACTCAAAGGGATTCGTGAACTCGACGGGGGTATCGAAATCGGCGCGTTGACCAGCCTGACCGAGATTCAAAACAACTCATCTGTCGTTGCGAAATTCGGTTTACTCGCCGAGGCCGTGGCACATGTGGCCAGCCCGCAAATTCGCAACATGGGAACATTGGGCGGCAATCTCGTTCAGGATACACGGTGCTGGTACTACCGCCGCGGCTTGTCTTGTTATCGCGCAGGTGGGAATACCTGTTACGCGAACACCCCGGAAGGCATGAACCGGGAGCACGCCATATTCGGCGCAAGTCGTTGTGTCGCAGTCACTCCTTCGGATACGGCTCCCGCGCTGGTCGCTCTCGAAGCACAAATGCTTATTGTCGGTCCCGATGGCGAAAGAACCGTGGCAGCCGAAGACTTTTTCGTCGGGCCCAATGTAGACATCCGGAGCATGACTACGCTCGAGACCGGGGAGGTGTTGACGGCGGTTCGCATACCCGGCAAGTGGGCGACGAGCGAGTATTACTTCGAAAAGGTAGCGGATCGCAACGTGTGGGATTTTGCGCTCGTCAGTGTCGCCGCGGTCATGAAGTTGAGTGGTGACAACATAACCGATGCACGTTTCGCCTGTGGCGGCGTGGCTTGCGTTCCACAACGGTTACCCGCTGTGGAAAGAGCCGTGATCGGCAAACCCCGTAACGATGAAACCGGTCTGGCTGCCGGAGCCATTGCCAGCAACGGTGCCGTGACGCTCAATTACAATCACTTCAAAGTGCCGCTCATCGAGAACCTGGTACGCAGAGCCGTGAGGGGTTGAGAAAGTGGAAATCGTCCAACATAAAAACGATATCTGGGGGCAAGAAGTACTGCTCGGTGTCTCCTGGGACCTGCTCTGGCTGGTCGTGGTGGCCTCGTTTGTCGTGATTATCGTGCACCTGCTGGTCATGGCCCTGCGAAAGCGGGCTGAGCAACCAACGGCTGAAGGCACACGCCTCAACCGGCATGCAAAATCCGATCGCATATTCCACTGGGTGATGGCCATCAGCACCCTGGTGTTGTTGTTCACCGGGATCCTGCCGATCATCGGAATCAAATTCGGCTGGTTGACGATCCACTGGATATCGGGAATCGTACTGACCGCCTCGGTGTTATTCCATATAGTGCGCGCGCTTTTCTGGCAGGATCCGTTGTCGATGTGGATTGCGCCGAAAGACCTGCGCGAGCCTTTTGATTCTTCCCAAAAGCCTGGCAAGTACTCGCTCGCACAAAAAGGCATGCACCTGGCCATGACATTGGTGGTGCTGGTTGTGATCGGTAGCGGGTTGGTCATGCTTGCGTTGATCGATACGCCGTTCTGGACACGCGGCGCCTGGCTCGCTGAAGGTGCGCTGGGATGGGTGTTCGTGCTTCATGGCCTGTCGACGCTCGGCCTGATTGCCCTCACTGCCCTGCATATCTACTTTGGTGTACGCCCCGAGAAACTTTTTTATACCCGTTCCATGATCAAGGGATGGATATCGGAACCTGAACTCGAGGCTCACCACGATCCGGCACGCTGGATGCCGGACAAAACCGCCTGATCGGCTCAAATTTCGTTGAGTACCGCTCTCCAGCAAGACATCGACGCGGTCGATTCGGCTTACGAGTTTCTGCTGGCATACGCCGCACAGGGACGCGAAGACGATGTCGGTGGACCCGCACCTCGGGCCCGTGACATCCTCGCCGAACTCGATGAAGCCCTCGTCAATATCGTCGCCCGATTGAGCGAAGCCGACAGCGACACCAGTGATGAAAGACGGCAATTCGACACGTTGGTGATCGAAGATATCGCGAAGTCGCTAACGGCCCTGGCACTCGTGCGCACGCAGTCCCGTATCAGTTCCGAACTCGTCGACAACCTCAACGCATCGATCCACCTTCGCACGGTGTTGACGAATCTCTGGCTCTTGAGTGAAACCCTGGAAATTGGATCGGAAAAGACCTGATACCGGCCACCTTCCACCTCGCCTCGACCGTCCTTCCAAATACCTCGAACAGGATATTCAGTTGGTTCACAATCACCCCGTGAACATCTGGATTATTCGCCACGCCAAGTCTTCATGGGCCGACCGCAACCAGCCGGATTTCGAACGACCGCTGAATCATCGCGGCGAACGCGATGGGCTCACCATGCAACGCTGGCTGGGCGAGCAGGATTCACCAGCAAACTGGATCTGGACCAGCGATGCCAAACGCGCCCTGGCAACCTCGAGTTTTATCCAGCAGGGCTTCGGCCAGGCCAAGCCACAGGTCGTTGCCGATCACCGACTTTACCTCGCTGACGCCGACACTCATCTGAGCATTCTCAAGCAAACGTCTGCCGACACCCACAGTGTTGCATTGGTGGCGCACAACCCGGGGCTCACACACCTCGTGAACCTGTTGGGTGTGAAGACCGTGACCGACAACCTGCCAACTTTTGGTGTCGCGCGGTTCTCCTATGCCGGTCGGTGGGTCGATCTCGAATTCGGGCAGGCAACGTTGGATTACCTGGTATCGCCAAAAACGCTTGATCGGTAGCGTCTCAGGCTACCCAACTCGGGTCAGCAGGCAAAGAAAGAAGCCGTCCCATAAACGATCCGGCAGTATGCGAAGCGCCTTTTCCAATCGCGGGTCCAGCGCGCGTCCGTGCCAATGGGTCAAACCGGTGAGGGTTTCATCCCGGTCAACGACAACATCCAACACCTCTGCCGAGGGTTCGCGACGCAGCAGATGATCTACCACACACTCATTCTCTTCCGGTGCGTAAGCACAGGTGCAATAAACCAGTAAGCCACCCGGTTGCAACGCGGCGAAGGCAGAACGAATGAGCGAACGCTGTTTACGCGACGTTTCTTTGATATTGCGGGTTTTCCAGTGTTTAAAGGTACCTGCTTCATTCCAGTCGATACGGGCTTCCGATGAACAGGGCGCGTCGAGCAACACCCGCCCGAAACGCTGGGCCACCTTGCGTCCAACCGCCCGGCCATCGGCAAGATAAAACTCGACATTCGTTACACCGCAGCGTTTGAGGTTGGCGCGCATTCTGTGAAACCGGCCTTTGACCGGTTCGACAGCGGCGATCCTTCCGCTGTTGTTCATCGCCGCCGCCATCAGCAGAGTTTTACCTCCGGGAGCGGCAGCGAGATCGAGTACCTCTTCGCCCATCTGCGGTGCGAGGCTCTTCACAGCTACCATGCTCGACGGGTTGATCGGATAAACGACGCCCCGGGTAGCGGCAAGGGACTCGGTAATTTCAGATCTCCGCGACGCGGGGAGCATGTAACAATCTTGAGCGCCGACGACAGGCTCGCCAGCCAAGCCAACCTCTCCAGCGATCAGAGGGTTTACCCAATATGCCTGATCTTTCGGTCCACGCATCGTCTGGTGGATCGCAGTCGCACGACGTGCGCCCACTATTTCGTTCAGCCTGGCAACAAACAACTCTTCAATGCTGGGATTGGAACTCATGGTGCGTTGAGGAAATAAACGGAGTAATACAATAGAGCATTGTCGTTACGCCATCGCTCAATTACCGCAAAAAATTACTGGGTGCTGGACTCACAACTCGGGAGCCGGTATATCTAGCGACCCAAAATCTCGATAATCGTGGGAGACTACCAATGTTGGAATTTTTTTCCTTCCTCGCACTGCTCACCATTGCTTATCTCATCTGGCGCATCACCGATCAGCTGCCTGATCTGACCTTTCGTCTGAGCGAAATTCAACGGGATGCCGCCGAAATCCGACGGCGCCTTACAGATGATTCGCAAGCGCAGTCCGATTCGTCAACAACCAGCGCAGTTTCATCCTCGCCGACCCCAAGCACCGCTTCCTCATCAGCCACGGTAGATAGTGACGCCTAGTCGAGGATTCCTTTTCGACGAGGCTCTGGACTGGCGCATCTGGTTGGGGTTGTCCCTGACGGTTGGGTGGTTGGCTCTGGGTGCCATGTATATTTCGACCACCATTGGTTGGGGCAAATTCTCGAGCCTCCCCGCAGCCGAGCTGGGCAGTTTCCTGGAAGGCGCATTTGCACCACTGGCCTTTCTATGGCTCGTTATCGGCTACTTTCTGCAGCAAAAAGAACTCGAACAGAACACCAACGCATTGCTTGCACAAGCTGCGGAGATACAACGCTCCGCGGAGCAGGCGGTGATTCAATCGGAGAAGATGGCACAGAGCGAAATTCATGCCCGCCAAGACACGTTCTTAAGAATTCTCAAAACGGTGTATGCAGAACTTGGCTCGATCACGGGCTTACTGTTCATCTCGAGCCAAGCGGGGGAAGGTCGGGTCTCGCCCGAGGAGGTGAGTCAGCTGTTCTCCATGTTGTCTGCACAGGACACCGAGACCTTTTCTCGTCGCCTGGTGACAACACACGTACAGATCAGCGACCCGGACGAACGATTTGCGCTGTTTTACGGTACCGAAGTGCGCGCCCGACATTCGAACAACTTCATTTTCTCCTTCGAACGTCTGATGCGGCGCGCCCAGGAAGTGGATTCCGATGACATGATTCGCGACTCTATCCTCGCCAGCGCACACGGGTTCGTCTACCGCATTGCCAAACCACATCAAACGAACGCGCCCAAAGAACTGGCCGACTATAAAATTACCGGTAGATTCATCGATTTCTAAAATGACAATGGATTAATAAAAGGAGACAAGATGTACACGCATACGTTTGCAATTCCCACTTCGCTGCCAACGGTTTTTCGTTGGACCGTTTGTTCCTTCCTGTTGACTTCCAGCATCGCGTTTGCGGCTGAAGCCGACCGCTTCGCGGCTGTACAGATCGTCGCACAACCGGTTGGCGGTAACGTTTACATGCTCACCGGCGCCGGCGGCAACATCGGCGTCTCCGTCGGCGAAGACGGCACGCTGATCATCGACGATCAGTTCGCTCCTCTCGCCGAGCGAATTCAGCAAGCCATTGACGAGCTTGGCGGCGACAAACCCAAAATAGTGCTCAACACCCACTTCCATGGCGACCACGTCGGCAGCAATGCCTTTTTTGGCGACGCGAGCACGATCATCGCGCACGAAAATGTCCGAATTCGCATGGCCAGCGACAGCAACATCCCACGGGTGGCGCTTCCCGTCGTGACCTATCAGGACCGAATTCGAATTCACTTCAACGGTGATGAGCTCGATATCATCCATATGCCGGCAGGGCATACGGACGGAGACGCCATCGTCTGGTTCAAGAACGCCAATGTCATCCACATGGGCGATCATTTCTTCAAAGGCAGTTTCCCATACATCGATATCGGAAGCGGTGGTTCCGTTGCCGGGGTAATCGCAAATCTCGACTCAATACTGAAGATGATTCCGCAGGATATCCGCGTTATTCCCGGTCACGGATCGCTCGCTAGTGTCGTCGAGGTGTCGGAAAGCCTGGACATGTTGCGGGCAACCCACTCTCAGGTGAACGAGTTGCTGGCTGCGGGGAAAAGTGTGGAAGACATCATCGCATCCGGGCTGGGCGAGCGCTGGGAGGGATGGGGTACAGGTTTCATCAACGAAGAGCGATGGATTCGAATTCTGGTAGCGGACAGCAAGGCAGGATCTTAACCTGCGGGTAGATGAACACCCACGATCCACTTGCCCAGCTTCTGGCCGATCGCGCATTGGCGCGAGAGGCCAAGGATCCTTGCGCAAATCTGTGTGTTATCGCAACGGTTGACGCTGAAGGGCAACCACAGGCGAGAACCATGGTGTTGCGCGAGCTGGGCCCGCGGCTCGCCATTTTCTGCAACGAAACGAGCCCGAAATGGCGAGAAATGTCTAATAGCTCGGGTATTGCAATCACCGTTTTCCTACCGAGCGCGAATCTTCAGTATCGGATGATGTGCACGACGGAACCCGTACCCGCGACTACCGTACATGAGAGCTGGCAGTTGCGACCCGAGCCGCCTAAACGCATGGATTGGTTTTACACCCTGAACAGGCCGCAAAGCACGCCGATCGAAAGCCGCGAACTACTCCTCGCGCAATGCCGAGCGCTCGACCTGCCCGATCCAATGATCGCACCCGAAACAGCACTCGGGTTGTATGTGAACCCGGAAATCATCGAACGCTTGGATCTCAACCAGCCGGAAGGAATTCATGACAGGCGGCGTTACCAGCGATGCGATGACCGCTGGGTGCAAACTGTTCTGGTCCCGTGACTAAGAAAGCCAGCGACCCCCTCTATTACCCCAGTTCGGCCGTGACAATGCCAACGAGGCTGTCAAAACAAGTGGACTTGGCAATATCGACAAACCCCTGAATGAAGGCGGCGTCACGCTGGTCACTACGAACGGCCGCATACAGGGTCGGCCAGATACCCTCCTCGCCTAAGGACTTCACCACGATGTAGCCCTGTTCCAGATACTCATGTAGCGCCCAATTCGGTAGACAGGCGACCCCGCGACCGCTCGCCACGAGTTGGATCATCATGGTCGTCAGTTCAGCATGGCGAACTCGAACGGGTTGCACGCCGGCGGGATCCAGGAAACTCGAAAAAATATCCAGTCGGTCGTTGTCCACGGGATAGCAGATGAGCACCTCGCTGCTCAAGTCTTCAGGCTCAATCCAGGGTTTGTCGATCCATTCGTGGTCCCGGGCGATGGCAAGCTGAGCCTCGTAGCTGAACATCGGCAGGTAGGCGAGACTCAGATCCTCAACCGGATCTGCCGTGATCACCAGATCGAGGTCACCGCGCGCCAGCGCCGGCAATGGGGCAAAATGAAACCCACTGGCGACATCCAATTCCACATCCGGCCAGCTTTCCCGGTAGGCGTTGATGGTCGGAAGCAACCACTCGAAGCAGCTGTGGCATTCGATGGCCATGAAAATTCGCCCCGAAGTACCCCCTGCCAGACGCGCCAGGTCCTGCTCGGCTCCATGCACCAGAGGCAGTGCCTCATCCGCCAGTTTCAGCAGCCGTTTACCTGCAGTGGTGAATCGCACGGGGCGAGTTTTGCGAATAAACAGGCTGCAGCCGATCCGCGTCTCCAGATCCTTGATCTGATGGGATAGCGCCGACTGGGTAAGAAACACCCGGTCTGCGGCTTCTACGAGGCTTCCGGTATCACGCAGCGCGACCATTGTGCGCAGGTGGCGTAGCTCAATGTGTGACATGAGTCGCGCTCAATTAGAGAGGTATTCAACATGCACTATATTCATGCTTCTACAAGATGTCACCGTTGCTGAATCGGTTGCGGGTTTTGAGCAGTAGGGCACGAAGCTACCCAACCCATCCATTAGACTACCTTGAGTCAGTTCCCGTTG
>SMVB01122581.1_pt1 | contig 31718 bp, 28 predicted proteins | sample 2456461 | NCBI WGS metagenome assembly SMVB01 (sample SAMN11095934, study PRJNA526329) | marine sediment metagenome | biome: Marine sediment; feature: Surficial sediment; material: Deep marine sediment; isolation source: Hadal surficial sediment | place: Pacific Ocean | collected 2014-05 | depth... | reverse complement strand
ATGCAAAATTCATCTTGCAGTGCTGCTTCCACGGCAGTGATGACAACCGGCAAATATTCCGGTTTGCAGCCCGCCAAAACAGCATTTATGGCAATTTTCTCAATGGTGCAGGGTGCGTAGTCGGGTGGGACATTTCCCACGACTTCCCGGGGATCACGTGTGGTGCCAGATAACATTCGAACAACCCGGATACCTGTCGGCGGTACGACCGGTAATCCATCGGACCAACCACGGTCGAAGCAGGCTTCTATGTCATCCTCTTCATCAGCAACCTGAACCTGCCTTGCCTGCAACCTGTGCAGATCAAACTTTAATGCCAATTTTTCCGGCATACCTGGATCCATGGTCTTCGAACCACAGCCTGGTCGGAAATCAGGTGCTACAGACCGGAAAGAACAACCGGTCAACATTTCCCACTCGGCGCGGTCCCAGCCGAATGTTCGGCCGACTTCCTGATCAGCGTCGTATTTAATAATAGTAGGAACTGTTTCAATACCGAGTGCCCACGACTTTTCCAGTTGCAGATCGTCAATCACGTTAAGTCCGGAAGGAAAGTCAGGGTTATCCTGCGTGTAAACAGCCAATTTAAAATCGGTTGCGAGTTGCCTGATAGCCGGAATGACGAGTTGACAAGTCTCGCAATCTTCTTTTACCACCAATACAAAATCAACCATCGGTTCTGCCATTTAAAGTTAGCTATTACAGTTTTTGCTCATCCAGTAGCGCCAGGGTTCTTTGTAGATCTTTCTCCGTATCGATACCCGGCGGGATAGTCTCTTCGGACAGTGCAACGTGGATATCAACACCATGCCACAAAGCTCTCAATTGCTCCAACTTTTCAGTTCTTTCCAGCGCTGTTGGTTGCCACGCCACAAACTTGTTGAGCAACGCTACCCTGTACGCATAGATTCCGATATGACGTTGGCAATGTATAAATGCAGGCAAAGAGCGCTCCTTTTCACCAAACTCATCCCTGGGATAAGGTATCGGTGCGCGACTAAAGTACATTGCAATAGATGCCTGGTTTGTTACCACCTTGACAATATTCGGATCTAACAGGTCATCAACACAACCAATCTCTTCAGACAAGGTCGCCATATCAGATCCCGATTCAATGAGGTTAGTTGCTACCTGATTTATGACGCCAGGCGGCATCAAGGGTTCATCCCCCTGAACATTCACGACCACATGATCATCCGATAAGCAGAGAATTGAGCAAACTTCCTGCAGGCGATCAGTTCCTGACAGATGATCTTTTGATGTCATACATACTTCACCGCCAAACCCTTCTACTACTCTCAAGATCCTTTTGTCATCTGTGGCAACAACCACTTGCCCCGCCCGACTCTGGCATGCTTGCTCATAGACCCATTGAACCATCGGTTTTCCTTTGATATCGATCAATGGTTTCCCTGGCAAACGCTGCGACTGAAATCGAGCCGGAATGATGACGGAAAAATTTGTCATGGCGATCTACCGATATCAGGCAGCCACCGAATCACTCTTCAGACGCAAGGGACCTTGCCTCTGACTCCAGCATGACAGGAATATCATCACGGATTGGATAGGCCAGCTTATCCGCTCGACAAATGAGTTCCTCCGCTTCCCTGTCATAGTCAAGACCACCCTTACACAAGGGACAAACAAGAATACTGAGTAATTTTTTATCGAGCGCCATGGGCTACACCTTTACTGAATCGTTTGCAATAATTGGCAGGCATGTTACATCCAAACCCGCCTTGTTAATTACCGAGGTAATGAATTCCGGAGGCAGTTCTGCATCAACCTCCAGGTACCAAAAGTTTTGATGAATTAATCCGGGATTTAGACGCCTGCACTTTATCGCGTCTTTTTCTGTCATCATGACAGGCAGCGAATCGCCGAATACCAGATCCGATAGCTTAAATTTATGATGGTCAGGGAACGGATGTTCAATGACATTCAGGCCTAGTGATTTTAGTGATTCGAAAAATCTCTGTGGATTCCCAATACCTGCAACAGCATGTACAAGCGGTCCTGGATCACCTGAATCTTCCGGAAATGCTTCTCCAGACTCCAGGTTAATCATTTTTCTCGGCACCAGCTGCATATGATGACAAGGCACAGGCAGATCAATTTCCTGACTGCCATTAATGACAACGAAATCTACTTCCCGGAGCCTGTCCGGTGATTCTCTCAGCGGCCCTGCTGGCATACACATCTTGTTGCCCAACCCCTTTTCACCATCAATAACAACAATTTCGACATCTCTTTCAAGATAGTAATGCTGCAGGCCATCATCACTGATCACCAGGTCACAATCTTCGTTTTTCAATAATTCCTGAACTGCTCGCACCCTATTGGGATCCACGACGACAGGGCATCCAGTTCTTCGGGCAATCATGACAGGCTCGTCACCTGCCAGCGTTGGATCTGATTGCGAATCTACAAATAGAGGGTATGCGTTATGAAAACCGCCGTAACCCCTGGATACAATACCCGGTTTCAACCCCCTTGTGGACAATTCTCTTGCCAGGCTAATGACGAGGGGCGACTTACCGGTACCACCAACGTTGATGTTACCCACTACAATCACTGGTACATCCGCTTTCCAGGATTTGTGACCAAGTTCAATTCGCTTTCTGCGCATTTTACCAATTTGGCTATAGATAAATCCGAGTGGACTCAGCAATTTCAGCCAATTCGCTTCCGCGTACCAGGCTTTTTGCAGTGGATTGAAATCTTCCAAAAACCAGGTCCTGTCTTCTGCGACTTGAGGGACCACCATCAACTCTGCAGAATCATCCTTAATGGAAGGCAGGGTGTTTGTTCCACTTTCTTCGTTTCTACTGTAGAAATTTGAATAGAAGCTGTTGTGGGCCAACAATTCGGCATGAGTACCCTTCTCTACAATACGCCCGTCATCAATCACAAGTATCGTGTCGGCTTTTTCAATGGTTGATAAACGATGTGCAATGATAAATGTGGTCCTGCCTTTAGCCACAGCTTCCAGGGCAGTCTGGATAAATCCTTCAGACTCCGAATCCAGCGCCGAGGTCGCTTCATCCAGGATAAGAACCGGTGCATCCTTGAGAAAAGCCCTGGCGATGGCCAGTCGTTGCCTCTGACCACCCGATAGCAGAACACCGTCGTCTCCGACTATCGTGTCCAGGCCATCTGGAAATTCGGATATGAATTTCCAGGCAAATGCTTTTTTCGCAGCAACCGCAATTTCATCATCACCAACTTCACGTAGAGCCCCGTAGGCAATATTGCCGCGAATAGTATCGTTGAAAAGCGTCACTTGTTGGGTGACGATGGAAATATGTTGTCTCAGGTTACTCAATGAAAGTGACTCTATTGGGTTACCGTCGAGTAAGATCGTACCGCGAGTGGGAGAATAAAAACGTGGAATCAGGCTTGCCAGCGTACTCTTTCCGCTCCCGGATCGCCCAACGAGCGCAATGGTCTCACCAGGATTCACCGTAAAACTAATACCCTTCAAGACCACGGGTCTATCAGGGTCATAGGAAAACGACACATCATTAAACTCGATCCGGCCTTCAACATTTGATAGTTCAACGGTACCCAGGTCTGCTTCAACTTCTTCATCAAATAATTCAAATATATCTTCCGCAGCCGCCAGACCTTTTTGCACGGTTACATTAACCTCGGATAGTTGTCTTATCGGCTTTGCCAACAATCCTCCCGTGGTGATAAAAGCAACCACATTCCCCGGACTCATATCCGCAAGCAAGCGGGGATCCAGCACCAACCAGACCAGACCAGCGAGAGCACATGCGACTAACAACTGGACAACAGGTGTCGAAACAGATGAAGTAACAACCATTTTCATGGACTGCAACCTGTTATAATTGCTTACTTTTGAAAATCGATCTCGTTCATACTCGGCACCGCCAAAGGTTCGCACAACCCTGTATCCCTGAACGACTTCCGACGCTACATGCGTCACATCGCCCATCGAATCCTGTATACGCTCACTAATTCTACGAAATCTCTTGCCTGCAAAATTAACAAGCAGCGCTATAAGAGGTGCAACGGCAAAAAATAACAGCGTCAGTTTCCAATTCAGGAAAATCAAGACTGCAAGATACCCAATAACCGTGAACCCTTCCCGGATGATGACTTTTACAGCACTGGTTGCGGCACCGGTTACCTGCGTCACATGAAAGGTAACCTTGGCGACAAGGTGACCCATAGCTGTCTTGTCGTAAAAACGGCTCGGTAATTTCAGAAGTTGATCGAATAACTCACACCGTAAATTGTGAATCAGGTTGGTAGAGACGTAGCTGATAAAATAATTACCGATGAAGGTGCCGATCCCCCGGCAGACCACAATGACCACAATGACCAGCGGAATAATGGTTCTATTGAGCGACTCGCCCTCTCCAAATAAATCTCGAACCGGGCTGTATTGTGATCCTGCAAGAGGATCATTACCCTGCAGCGAGTCGACGATATAACTAATGAGGCCGATGAATCCGGCATTGGAGGCCGCATAGATAAGGAAACCGAGAATACTGACCAGGAACGCAGCCCAATAAGGGACCACATAGGACAGCAACCGCCCATAGATCTTGATGTCCGAGGTTTTGTTATTTGCAGCTTCGCTCATCTTAATTGTAGTTTGCTATCCATCGTTCATCATTCTTCCGGAGCGGCACTCCTGGTCGTAATGCTAAAATGTGCGAATCCAGTCTGACCCGCCGCATCCATTGCAGTAACCACAGCTTGATGGGGAGTTGCACCATCTGCTGTAATTATCAGTGGCATCGCGTTATCGCCACCACTCACTTTCCGGATACCGGCTTTTATTGTTTCAAGATCATTGTTGATTAATGCAATCTCATTGATCGCAAAGTCACCCGACCTGGTAATCGAAATCTCAATATAATTTGCCGCCATTTGAATTGGTTCACCACTGGACTCAGGCAGGTCAATGGAGAGGTGTGTTTCCTTGGTGAACGTGGTAGACACCATAAAAAATATAAGCAACAAAAATACAACATCAATCAGGGGAGTAAGATTGACTTCAACTTCCGGCCTTATTCGCCTGGAAAATTTCACGCGGTGGTCGTCTCACTGTTCCCTGAACTCATTGATTTAGTCCCACGATTTGTTTTATCCGTGTATAAAACTTCAACCAACTTCAATGCTTCCTGCTCCATATTGATCACCAGCTCATCAACCTTGCGTTGAAAATACCGATAAAAAAAGAGGCTGGGAATGGCTACTGACAGACCCGCCGCAGTTGTAATGAGTGCTTCAGAAATACCACCAGCCAGGACAGCGGCATTGCCGGTTCCCTGCAACTTAATCGCGGTGAAGACCTTGATCATGCCAATGACCGTGCCAAGCAAACCCAGTAAGGGTGAAATTGCGGCGACAGTACCGAGCGTATTTAAGTATCGTTCCAATTCATGGATGACATGGTTCGCAACCTCCTCAATACTCTCTTTCATTAATTCACGACCTCGATGATGACTGCTGATCCCTGCCGCAAGAATTTGGCCAAGGGGTGAATTAACTCGCAATTCACGTAGCCGCTGGGAGTCCATCTCATTGTTCCTGATCCAGTTCCATACCTGGGCGAGGAGGTACTTTGGCGCGATCTGGTCAGTTCGAAGTGTCCAGAATCGCTCGACACAAATAGAAGCCGCGATAATCGAACAGAAAACAATCGGAATCATTAGCCAACCACCGGCCTGAACCAATTCAATCACTTACCTGATACTCCCGCTAAAAATGAATTCGGGTACTCTAACATAAAATGCCAATTGTGCTGTGACTATTAGCGCTCAGTCTTGTAAAATTTTCAATAAAATCAAAGCATTCCAACCGACTTTTGACTACAGGTCGAACCTCGAAATTCAACGTCCGACCCTCTATGAAATGGCTCGATTCAGGCAACGATCCGGCTATCATGTAATCGTCCAATCTCAGCGCCAGAGAGCCCAAGGTCCTCGGCGAGAATCTCATCGGTATGTTCACCCAAAAGTGGTGCTGGCCTCGCGGTGAGGTTCTCGGCCCTCGAAAATCGAATGGGAGAAGAAGGCATCAGGTACTGACCAATGCCCGGCTGATCAACCATCGAAAAAAGTGGGTTATCGAGTGAGCAATCCAGGTCGCTATCTACCATTTGCTTAAAGCTCTTGTAAGGGCCATAGCAAACCCCGTGTCGATCGAATAGCGGCGTGATATCGGTGAAGTTTCTTTTTGCAAACCAGGGTTCGATAAGTTGTGCAATCGCTTCCCTTGCAAGATAGCGCTGCCCTTCCAGGTCAAGATCAATACCCAACCGGGCTTCCAGTGCAGCAATATCCTGCCCAATATTCATGGACTCTTTTATTCCTCGCCACTGCCCTGGTGTCAAGCCAACGATCATGACTCGCTGCTTGTCTTTTGTCAGGAAGTCTCGACCGAAGGCGCCGTAAAGATAGTTCCCTACCCTCTCTCGCTCATGTCGGTTGATGGATACTTCACCAATGTTGCCAAGGTGTCCGGTCGTGGCCAGGGCAACATCCTTCAAAGCAATTTTTACAAGTTGTCCTTCTCCTTTTAGCCTTCGATGCCTTTCAGCCGCGAGCAGGGCAACAGCCGCCATCTGGCCAGTGATATTGTCCCAGGCGGGAAGAAGGTAGTTTGCAGGGTCATCGGTATCGAGTTTGCCATTTGCATTTGCAAAGCCAACAGCACAATTCACCGTATAGTCTAGCGCCGAGCCACCCTTCCTGTCGCCGAGCACATTGATGTAAACCAGGTCTTCACGATTCTCTTTAAGAACTTCATAGGACATCCATCCCCGTTCGGGGAAATTTGTCAGGAATATTCCCCGACCCTCTCCCTTACGGCAAATCAAGGCTGTTAACAGTTCTCTCCCTTCAGGATGCCTGAAATCAACCTGGATGGAACGTTTACCCTTGTTCATACCTGCCCAGAAAAGGCTGTCGCCCTGCTCCGTTACCGGCCAGCGACGATAGTCCAGCCCACCTCCGATGGGATCAAAACGAATGACATCAGCACCCAGCTGGGCTAATGTCATCCCCCCGAGCGGCGCTGCCACAAATGCGCTGCCTTCTACGATACATAATCCTTCGAGTATTCCAGCCAAGTGTTATCTCTCTTTTCATTTGGTTTTGATTGGTTTATTTTAATTCAGTTCGGATTGATTGATCATGCAAGCAACCCGGCTAATCGCCAGTCAAGCACCTTGATATTTTCACCTGGCTCCGGTGCCTCGGGACCACGAGTGGCAAATACTTCAATATGGAGTTTCACCAGGCCAGCTGAATCGGCTGCCAGAATGTCTTCAATAAGAACACTGGCATGCAGGATATCGAATTCAAACACCGGCGCGGTATGATCGCACTTGTACCAGGCAAGAATGCCAAGGAGGTTGGGCAGAACCCGGCTGAGCTGTGCCGCCGCCATGGATATCGTGTGCCCGCCGTAGACTAGCCTTTTACCATAGACACCGCGGGAAGCATCAGTATGAGTCATTGCCATGTTAAGTGTCATGCGAACAAGCTCGGGAGCAAGTGTGACAGTATCTCTCGCCTCGATTTCAAATTTTTCCCCGGGTTGATATTCAGAAAAATGTTTCCCAGGTAAAAAAACCCTGACGAAATCAAAATCCCAATCAGGCACGCAGGCCACCAGGCTCTTATCCGATATTTCTTCCGGCATCATATCAAATTCATCATTTTTACCCGTATCTGCAGACGGATCCCGGCAGGGGATCATAGGACAGCGCCAGAACAGGAGCACTGTTTCGCCAAGCTGATTGGTAACATGCATTTCGAGCGCTACCATGCCAGAGGCAGCTCTGCCTTCTTTGATTCTGTTCTGGCGCAAAGCGACGACTCGGGTGGTTGTCGTCAATGTATCCCCCAGAAACACAGGCCGATGAAATAGCAGGCCACGATAAAACAGGTTGCCCATCACTCTCTGGGACGGAATGGTACTTTGCCCGATGGCTAAATTGCATACGAGTGAAGGGTTGGCTAGCAGCCGGTTTTTACCGGTAGTCTTGCGGCATAATTCCACATCCAGAGGCAGCCTGCTTCGATCTGCAAACAAAGCCTGGTGAAATGTGGCATAGCCCTCCGTGAGGGTAACGGATGGCACATCGTCAAACCGATCCCCGACGGCGAAATCTTCAAAGTAAGGCGCGGGTTCCATCTATTGCGAACGCCCCCTTGCAGTGATCGGCCACAATTCTGAAACCACACCATCACGAACGGGAAAGTAATAATCATGAAGATTAACAGTGGGGTCACAATGCGGTGTCAGCATGGGTAGTTTATCTCCCAGATTAAGTTCACGAGATGGGTTGGTTAACTGAATGATCCCATGTTCATCACCGCCGAAGTGGAAGGTTACACCTTCAACATCCCTGAATTCGGGAGACATTTTGTCGGAAGCAAACGACTTAAATCCGGCATCAACTGTAATCAAACGCTGTTGCGGCTTGCTGATCGCCGTCACCAGCACAAAGAGCGAAGGCTCAAAATCGACAAAGCGGTCACTACCCTCGCCTCCGATATCCCTGTATTCAATATCCATGAACACATACGATCCGGCCTGCAGGTCGGTCATGAGTCCTATTGCGGGCTCGATATTAAAGGTTCCTGTTCCACCGCCAGAAAAAACGGGAACGCCAATCCCATCTTCCTCGAACATGGCTTTAGTTTCTGCACCAGATTGCAGGACTTGCCGATACTTGTCCTTTCGCTTGTCAAAACCTTCGATGTGCATGCAATGACCGGCGTACATCTGAAGACCATCGAAACGCAGGTTAACGCAATCATCTCTTATATGCCTGCCTAGTTTAAGCGCCGGTTCTCCCGTCTCAATACCTGTCCTTCCCATAGCAGGGTCAAGATCGATCAATACACCCAGTTCAATAGCAGCATCGCCAGCAGCCTCGTTGAACCTGTTGGCAATTTCAATATCATCTATTACGATCTGTAATCCTGGTGCCTGGGCACCAAGCCTCATGACCCTCTTAATTTTTTCCTGGGTTACTACCGGAGACGTAATCAGGACATTCCTAACGCCGTTGGTACACATCACTTCGGCTTCACTCACTTTGGCCGCACAAACGCCAATCGCACCCGCTTCAATTTGTTTATGCGCAATGATAGGACACTTGTGCATCTTGGTATGGCAGCGAAGACCCATGCCATTATCCCGTACATATTCCTGCATCTTGATGAGGTTCCTGTCAAAGACATCGAGATCGATAATCAGTGCAGGTGTCGGCAATTCATCAAGTGGTACTGGCTCGCTGAGCTCTATCGCTTCAGCCGGTGCGTTCCTTATCGAATCGTCAATAAATTCCTGTAAAGACGGCATAGTTTCTCCTTGCGCAATTTTCCTGAACGGAATGAGCCTTAGTCACAATCCTGGTTGGAACACTCCTGGTCCTTTTCGACCTGGAGCGTGACGTGATGAATATTAAAATTGTCCTTTAGTGAGGCGCCGATAGCGGCATAGCTCTCTTCTGAATCCCACAAGGTATTCTCCGGCATAATCAGGTGAGCGGTCAGGCAGTTCTCAAAGGTACTCATTGCCCATATATGCAGGTCATGGACCTGGCTTACACCCGCGATCTGTTGAAGATAATCGTGAACCGCTTTCCGGTCTATTCCCTGGGGTACCGCATCCAGAATCAGGTTGACAGAATCTCGCAACAACCCCCATGTGCCGCCAAGAATAACGACAACAATCAACAGGCCCAATACAGGGTCAATCCACAACCAGCCGGTATAATAGATCACTATCGCAGCGACCACGACACCGCCAGAGATCAAGGCGTCATAGGCGAGATGCAGGAACGCACCTCGCAAGTTGAGGTCATTTTTTCGCCCCTTCACGAAGAGAAGTGCCGTTCCTGCGTTCACGACGATTCCGATGGCAGCGACAATCATCATCACCACTTCGGCAATGGGTGTTGGTGCAAATAATTTGTCGATTGATGCATAAGCAATGTAGAGTGCTGCAAATACCAGAATGACTGAATTGATAATGGCAGCCAGTATTGTGGTACGGCGATAGCCATAACTGTATAGTTCTGTGGCTTTCCGGCTTGCCAGGTAAGTCGCGCCCCAGGCAAGTAGCAAACCGAGCACATCCGACAGGTTATGTCCTGCGTCCCCCAACAAACTGACGGAGTTTGTAATAATGGCGTACACGGCTTCGATAATGGTGTAAAACAGGTTGGCGGAAACAGCAACAATAAAGCTCAGGTTAACATTTTTCAGGGACCCACTATGGTCATGACCCTGATCATGGTGGATGTGACTGTGGTGGTGAGCAGTATGGCTATGCATTAGTTCTGGTCGTCATAAAGTTCCACATCATGTTGGCCCCTGAACCTGCACCAGGGTCAAGCAGAAGTATCTATCAATAATAGCCCTGAGCAATGATAGCCCTGAGGCCTCTACTAACAGTCACTATCCAGTAATTTCGCGACATATTCAGCTATTGCCATGGATGAAGTCAAACCAGGAGATTCGATCCCAAACAATTGAACTAACCCTGAAATACCGTGTTCCTTTTCACTTTGGATAACAAAATCAACCGGTGACTCACCTGGGCCCTGTAGCTTGGGCCGAATGCCCGCATAACCCGGATTCAATTCTCCATCTTTCAACGCCGGATAATAACGACGGATCGCCTCATAATAATGGGGCAGCCTCTCCAAAGACACCGAGTAGTCAGGGGAATCGATGTATTCAACATCGGGGCCGAATTTTACCTGACCACCTAAGTCAATAGTAGCGTGGACGCCAAGTCCGGCTCCAGATTTTTCCGGTACGGGATAAATCAGGTGAGTGAATGGATTTCCCGAGGCCAGCGTGAAGTAGTTACCACGACAATAGTGCAAGCCCGGTATATCTTGTGCATCCAGTCCATTCATTGAGCTTGCGAGTTGCTGCGCACCCAATCCGGCACTGTTGATTAGAATCCTGCAACTAAACTCATAGCGCTCCGCGCCGACAATACAATGTATCACAAATTTTTCTTTCTCAAAATCAACGGACACCACCCTTGTGCCGCCAGCAAAACTGCCACCAGCGTCCTCTAGATCTGCAAGATAAGCTGTCATCAGTTCATGGGTGCTTATAATACCCGTCGAGGGAGAAAACAGCCCCGAGATCGATTTCACGTGGGGTTCCTCGTCGGCAATTCTAGCGGCAGACCAGTGTTGAAGGTCTTCCACACCATTGATTTCGGCTTTTTGCAGAATTTCTTCTAACGACGATTCTTCCTGTGGCCGGGTTGCGACAATCAGCTTACCGCACCTTTTAAAGGCGACATGGTGCGACTCACAATAATCATAGAGTAATTGTTTACCCCGAACACATAAGGCCGCCTTGAGGGAACCAGCAGGGTAATAAATTCCGGCATGGATCACTTCACTATTTCTGCTGCTTATACCCTGCCCGTAATGGGTTTCAGTATCGAGTACCAGGAGATCTGGATTAGAAACAGCAAGGACCCGGCCCAGGGCAAGCCCGACGACACCAGCACCAATCACGCACGTATCAACCTGATCCATTACTGCAGCCCATACAGGTTTTCCTGAAAATTACACATAGTCAAAATAAACGAATCCTACTCCAATGCTACCTGATTCCCGGGTCGGATTTTGCTATCTTGTCAATCTACCTAAAGGATATCAATGTCAGAACAAGTTCACACAATTACCGGAACATCCTCCACAAAAGCAAGAGGAGAAACACAGCAACTACTCGTTCTGAGCGCGGTAGTTGACCTCGCACTGGGGCTACTGAAAATCATCATTGGGTGGCTCGCTAATTCACACGCGCTGATAGCAGACGGTATCCACTCATTTTCAGATCTTGCAACAGATGTAATGGTCTGGTTCCTTAATCGCATTGGCACAGAAGCACCTGATGATGCTCACCCATACGGTCATGCCAGGTTTGAAACCTTCGGTGCCTTGATCCTTGGCGTCATACTGATGGCAGTTGCCGGTATCCTGGTCTACGACAGCGTCCTGCGCCTGGTGGAGATTGAATCCATCTCCATTCCAACCTGGCCTGCAATCATTGCAGCTCTGGTATCGATTGCGGCGAAGGAATGGCTCTATCGCATTACCAGGCACCTTGGTGATAAATTGAAATCGAACCTGCTCATTGCCAATGCCTGGCACCACAGAAGCGATGCGGTTTCTTCGGTTATCGTCCTGGTCGGGGTCAGCGGCGCAATGCTTGGTGTAACCTGGCTGGAAATGATTGCTGCCATTGGTGTCGCATTCATGATTGCCCTGATTGGCTGGAAGTTAGCCAGGGACAGTGTTGAAGAGCTGGTTGATACTGCATTGTCCGAGACCTATGTTGCAGATATTCAGGAGGCTATTGAACTTGCAGACGGCGTCTGGGGCGTCCACAGCCTCCGCACCCGCCGAATGGGCGCTGCAGTCATACTCGATATCCATCTACAAGTCGACCCAACCATCAGCGTATCTGAAGGGCACTATATTGGAGACTGGGTATGTCAACAATTAAAGAATAAGTTCAGGGAGATCAGCGACATCACAGTCCACATTGATGCAGAAGACGATGCACAAGATGATGCCGAGGGTAAGCCGAACCTCATGCCACCACTGAGAAACGAGGTTCGAAAATCACTGTTAGCAGCGTGGCAGGGACTATTGAATGAAGAAGAAATAAACAAGATGACACTGCACTACCTGAATAACGTCATCAATATCGAGCTCTTTATCAAAGGTCGCGCTGATGAAGAAGACAGCCCTGAAAGAAAAGATGAACTCAGGCAAAATCTTGCTGATGCAGCCAGAAAGTTTAAGTGGATGGGTAAAATTTCAATCTGGTCAAACTAAAAATTAAATGGCGAAACATAATACGTTTCGGGTGAAGGCTCGATAGTGCAGAGCGCTACAATCCTAGTGTGAACTGTTGCTTATTCCGTGAAGATTTGGGTAGCGGAAAATCGAAAAAATCTGGTACCGAAGATTCCGCACCGGCCCTTACTGGCTCTTCTGCTTTTAACATCATCCTCAGATGATGACAGACGACATGACCTGTCCTGCGTTTTTGCTTTGAGCTTCGCATTCTTTTGGCGGCCTGCATTGCCATCATCGAGTGATTTAAACCAACGATGCTGGAAACCATTTGTTGTCTATTCGCTTGTGCAACGCCCATTCGTTAAACGCCTATTCGTTAAATGCCTATTCGTTAAATGCCCATCTATAAATCATTCTTGTATGAATAAACCGCTTGTCCTGAGATCATGTGCGCCCTCATTGCCATGGCCTGCTTAAGATAAGGCTGGTTAATTCTACTGTACAAACACACAGTATAAAGATTACTGTGTGTTTGTACAGTGTTTTTATGCTACAGAGAAACTAAGCTCTTCGCCATTGCTTCCTACGATGATTTTTTCCCCCGGTTTATATCGACCTGACAGAATCTCCTGGGCTAACGGATTCTCTAAATGTCGCTGAATGGCCCGCTTCAGTGGTCTAGCACCAAATACGGGGTCATAGCCAACATCGGTGAGGAATGCCAGTGCATCTGGATCAAATTGGATACAGATATCAGTTTCTTTGAGCCTATCCTGTAGAATACGTAACTGGATCTTCGCAATACGCATAATCTGTTCTTTGACAAGGGGATGAAACACCACGGAATCGTCAATACGATTCAGAAACTCAGGCCTGAAATGGTGCGACACGACGTCCATCACCGCTTCTTTCATCTGCTCATAATTAGACTCACCAGACAAATTCTGAATGACATCAGATCCCAGGTTCGAGGTCATCACCAACACGGTATTCTTGAAATCAACCGTGCGTCCATGGCCATCGGTTAGTCGTCCGTCATCGAGTACCTGCAGCAGTATATTGAACACATCCGGATGGGCTTTTTCGATTTCGTCCAACAGGATAACCGAATATGGCTTGCGCCTGACAAGTTCCGTCAGGTAACCACCCTCCTCATAACCGACATATCCGGGAGGAGCTCCAATTAGCCTGGCCACAGAATGTTTCTCCATATACTCTGACATATCGATTCGAATCAGGGCATCTTCTGTGTCGAATAGAAAACGCGCTAATGCCTTGCACAATTCAGTTTTACCCACACCGGTTGGCCCAAGGAACAGAAAAGAACCGTTAGGACGATTCGGATCTGACAAGCCAGCACGTGACCGTCGAACCGCATTGGAAACTGCGGTAACCGCTTCAGACTGGCCAATAACCTGTTTGTGCAATTCATCTTCCAGATGCAGCAGTTTTTCTTTTTCGCCTTCTAACATCTTGGAAATAGGAATCCCCGTCCATTTTGAAACCACATCGGCAATTTCTTCATCAGTCACCTTGTTACGAAGCAATTTCATATCGCTGATGTCGCTCTGGGACGCCTGCTCAAGCTGTTTTTCAAGCTGGGGGATTTTCCCATACTGCAATTCAGACATTTTTGTCAGGTCACCGGCACGATGGGCAGATTCGAAATCAAGCCTTGCTTGCTCCAGATCTTCTTTGACTTGTTGCGCACCTTGTAAAGCCGCCTTTTCCGAATTCCAGGTCTCTTCGAGATCTGCAAATTCCTTCTCCAATGTGTCGATATTGTCGTTGAGATCTTTCAGGCGCTGTATCGAACCTTCATCTGTTTCCTTTTTGAGCGCTTCCCTTTCGATCTTTAACTGGATCAGGCGACGCTCGAGACGATCCATATCTTCCGGTTTGGAATCCATTTCCATTCGAATTAAGCTGGCTGCTTCATCAATCAGGTCGATGGCCTTATCAGGTAATTGTCGATCGGTGATGTAGCGATATGACAACTTTGCGGCGGCGATAATGGCCGGGTCGGTAATATCCACACCATGATGGATCTCATAACGTTCCTTTAAGCCGCGCAGAATAGCAATCGTGTCATCAACACTGGGTTCATCTACCTGGACCTTCTGAAAACGACGTTCCAAAGCCGCATCGGCTTCAATATATTGTCGATATTCATCCAGGGTGGTGGCGCCAACACAGTGTAAGTCGCCCCTGGCCAGCGCTGGCTTTAACATGTTACCGGCATCCATGGCACCTTCAGCTTTACCTGCGCCGACCATCGTATGAAGTTCATCGATAAACAGGATAACGCTGCCTTCTTCCTTGGCCAGTTCGCTGAGCACGGCTTTGAGTCGCTCCTCGAATTCACCGCGGAATTTAGCGCCAGCAATAAGAGAACCCATATCAAGCGACAGTATTTTCTTGTGCTTGAGACCCTCAGGAACCTGCCCGTCCACTATTCGCTGTGCAAGACCTTCGACGATAGCTGTTTTGCCCACACCGGGTTCACCAATTAAAACAGGATTATTCTTTGTTCGACGCTGTAGCACCTGGATGGTACGGCGAATCTCATCATCCCTGCCAATGACCGGGTCAAGCTTGCCGTCGAGCGCCCTGTCCGTCAGGTTGATCGTGTACTTATCCAGAGCCTGTCTTGTATCTTCCGCATTGGGATCATCAACCTTGTCACCGCCCCTGATCCGGTCAATTACCCGGGAAAGTGTTTCCTTCTGGATACCGTATTTGCCAAACAGGGCGCCAAGATCAGATTTGTCTTCCAGGGCCGCCAACAATACAACTTCACTGGATATGTACTGGTCCCCTCTTTCCTGGGCATACTTGTCGGCAAGATTTAGCAGGCGCCCAATTTCTGGTGACATCTGGATGTCACCCAGATTTTCCTTCACCGTGGGAAGATTGTTAACGAGATGGTCCAGTTCGTCCCTGAAATTGGCGACATCAACACCCATCTGCGCCAATAGTGGCTGGGTTGACCCGCCTTTCTGGTTCAGCAATGCCAGCACCAGGTGTACTGGTGCCAGGTAGTTGTGATCCTTACCCACGGCGATAGACTGCGCATCCGATAACGCCTCCTGCAACTTACTGGTAAATTTATCAATTCGCATACAGATAACCTTAATTTCCATTCAGGGAGCAAATCCCCTTTATGCCTTCTATAGTGGGGACACTTGCAATCGATTCAAGTTGCTTATAGACGGTTCGTGTGGCAGTTTGTTGTTCCCTTTTACAGGCAATCCTGAAACCCGGAATTCACATGGACCCAGCACCAGAAACTGATCAGGAATTCGACAAATCAGCCAATACCGGCTTTCGCCACCTGGTTAATGCAACCCGTTTTTCTTACCTGGGTCTCGTTGCTGCCTTGAAAAACGAATCAGCATTTCGACAGGAAGCAGCGCTCGCCATTCTGCTCATTCCTGTTGGCGTCTGGATTGCCGGATCTGCAACCGAATTTGTCTTACTGATGGCAGTCACCATGCTGGTCATGGTTGTCGAACTGATCAATTCAGCGATTGAGGCGGCGATTGACCGGATTGGTCCGGAGCGTCATCTTTTATCAGGACTTGCAAAAGACTATGGCTCGGCAGCCGTAATGCTGACGCTGGTGATCGCTGCCATGGTCTGGATGGTCATGTTGCTCGAACACCTGGCAATCATATAAAAACTGATCGATACCAGACTTTAAGCTATTCCATTGAGCATTGAGCCGTGGCAGATATAATGTCGGCTGGAAGACGTTAAAAATAAAAGGCACCAATGGCACAGAAAGTTTACATCACCCCTGGCGGGGCCAGGTCATTGCGCGATGAACTCACCTATATCTGGAAAACAAAGAGACCGGAAGTGACGCAAAAAGTATCTGCTGCTGCAGCCCTGGGAGATCGGTCTGAAAATGCTGATTATATCTACGGTAAAAGGATGCTGCGTGAAATCGACAAACGAATACGATATCTCACCAGGCGACTCGATAATCTTGAAATCGTTGATCGAAAGCCAGATAACCAGGACAAGGTTTTTTTTGGGGCATGGTTAAAGCTTGAAGATGAGCATGGTGATATTAGTCAACTACGCATCGTTGGCGCAGATGAATTCGACATGAAAAAAGGCTGGATCAGCCTTGAATCACCCATAGCGAAATGTTTGCTGGGCAAATCCAAGGGGGACGATGTGCTGGTAAAACGACCAGTAGGAGACATCGAAATGTATATCATGGATGTCAGCTATGAGCCGTTTGATCCCTGATGTGAACCAGGCAGGTAAATTCAGATCCTTCGCGCCTCAAATGAGCCTATTGGCCAGCAGGATACAATTGTAACCTCGGTCTGGAACGCCGGAACCTGAGAAGCGGATTAATGGAACATGGATTTCAGCCCGTTATTTGCACCAATTATCAGTTGTAGCCTATTATGGGAGTCAGTACGAGCCAGTTAAGGATAGACTCTAGAATCAATCGGCACTTAAACCTCAATACCTGGACCATGCAGCAATACATATGAAAGATTTCGTCAATGAAGCAGGCACTCTTGTGCAGGGGCTGCGAGAACTCAAGGCTGATTATCGCGATAAGCTACCGGACAAACTGGCAGCGATTAAAGAACAATGGGCAAATATCAGTGATGACGGCTGGCGAGAGGAACTGGCACGGCCAATACACACGTTTTGCCACCACCTCGCGGGCACAGGCAAAACATTCGGCTATGCAAATGTCACCCGGTACGCCCGGATTGTCGAAACCCAACTCACTCGTATCTTCGATGAGCACGGTGTGCCGGCACAGAGCCGTCTCGACGATCTCGGTATCGCAATACACAACCTTCTGGTCAACGGCATCATTGAGGATGGGGAATCCAGCATGGACGTGCCTGAGTCGGGGATCATTGAAACGAGCCCTTCCAGTGAACTACAGCTTGGATCAGCGAACGAACAAGAAGCAAGAAAAGTCCAGCCGCTGTCTACATTACCCATCTACATTGTCGAGGACGACATCACGCTTGCAGATCATATTGTCATGGAGTTGGCACTTCACGGTTATGATGGCCGTGCAGTTTACGACCTGGACGATCTTGAACAGCAGATCCAGCAGTCGGGGACGGCTCCGGGGGCTATTGTAATGGATGTGATTTTCCCCAATGCAACGACTGGCGGGATAGATATCATTAACCAGTTTCGCAAAGACGAGATATTAAAAGCCCCGGTCGTTTTTATATCCGCAGATGGATCCTTCTCAACCCGCTTGAAGATAATTCGCGCGGGTGGTGATGCATTTTTTGTGAAACCGTTTGAGACTGCCGAGTTGATTGAAAAGCTGGAGTCCCTTGTTGGTGAGACTAACCCTGACCGCTTGCGAATTCTGATCGTCGATGACGACGAGGACTTTACTCATCTTGTATGTGTCATCCTGGAAGAGGCAGGTCTTCACGCGAAAGGGATCAACAATCCAACCGAAGTAATCGATCACGTGCTTGAGTTTAATCCTGATCTCGTGATACTGGATATGAATATGCCTGAAGTTAATGGCATGGAGATAGCGCAGATCCTGCGTCAACACGAATCCTGTGGCGATATTCCACTGCTGTTTCTTTCTGCCGAGACTGACCCGGAAATTCGGGTTGCCGCGCTTAATGTTGGCGTTGACGACTTTCTCGTTAAACCGGTTGACCACAAGTATCTGGTTTCGGCGGTAGCCAATCGTGCGCAGCGGGCCCGTGCGCTGGACGCAAAAATTTATAGAGACAGCCTGACCCAGTTGCTGGTGCATGATGAGATCAAAAAGCAATTGGCTATACAAGTCTCCGCTGCCGAGCGAGGTTCCGTGGAATTAAGTTACGCGATACTTGACCTGGATAACTTCAAACAAATCAATGATACACATGGCCATCTGACGGGTGATCAGGTTATTAAGACGCTGGTGAGTCTGCTACGTCGCAATTTCCGACGCAGCGATATACTTGGCCGGTACGGCGGTGAGGAATTTGTGGTCATTATGCTAAATACCGGCCTCGCCGATGCAGCGATTGTACTGGACAGGGTACGTTACGAATTTTCACAAATTGGCCACAGATCTGAAGTCGATGATGAGCAGTTTTTCACCACTTTCAGCGCGGGTATCAGTCATTTTCCCAAATACCAGGAGCCAGAAGAATTACAGTCGAGTGCTGACAAGGCAATGTATGCCGCCAAGAATGCGGGCCGAAATAAAATCAGCCTGGCCTGAACACGGCTCACCGGGTCGAGGCATCAAAAGCCTCCGCACACATGTCTGTTAATAACCGACAGCCCCCGCTAGGGCGATTCTACTCCGAGTGTAAAATCATTATCATCCGAATCGTCGTAACTATCTATCTCATCGATCTCAAATTCATTCAGCTGTTCCAATAGATTGATCGCCAGAGCCACGTAATCGCTATCTGTAATGATGCCAACGAGTTTATCATCCCGCAGCACCGGTAGTGCTCCAATTTTATATTCCTGCATCATCAATGCAGCACTTCGCATATCTGCGGACTCTGAAACCGTGTAAACTTTACGACGCATAATCTCTTTAACTGCATTTCTATTTGATTCAACAGAAGAGACTGCCAGCAAATCTCTTTGTGTAATCAATCCTAACAATTCCATGTCGTCAGTCACGATGGGAACATGCCTGATACGATGCTGCTTCATCAATGAACCTGCATCGTCCAGCGTCGCATCCTGACCCAGGGTAATTGGATCTGCCGTCATAATTTCATTGATGCTCATCATCTTCCTGTCTCCTTGTCTCTAGCTCGCTTTTATCAAGCATATTCGTGTTTGTCGAGGATGAAATTGATAAAGATCAAGCGCGGTCTTGTATTTCACGTGTGCAACTGATCTTCGCTGTTATCAGGTTATATTTCAAGGAGTTACCAATCATCACGCCATGGTGCCAGTACCTTACCTGGACGCTTCGAGGGGAATTGCCTTTAGCTCGGTAAACTGGCAGAGTGACCATCGCTAATATCACATCAAACGGAAGGCATCCATGCATCTCTACACCCAGAGCACCTCCCCAAACGGGCAGCGCGTATCCATATTCATGAAGGAAAAAGGAGTCGAGATTTCGACTACCGAGATAGATTTACGTGCCGCAGAAAACCTGAGCGAATCCTACCGGGCAAAAAATCCTTTTGGCAGGGTGCCTGTACTCGAACTTGATGACGGCACTTACCTGTCTGAAAGCCAGGCGATCTGCCGTTACCTGGAAGGGAAGAATCCAGACCCTAATTTGTTCGGGGAAACGACCGAGGAACAAGCCATTATAGAAATGTGGAGTCGCAGGGTGGAACTCAATGTATTGATGCCTGTCGCCCAGGCCTTTCGTAATATCACCGGGTTTTTTAAAGATCGGGAAAAGGTTGTTCCGGAATGGGGGGAAGTTTCTGCAGAAGCTGCACGGGGTTCGGTTGCATTGATCAACGATCACCTTGCAACCAGCACGTTTCTCGCGGGAGATCGCTATTCTATTGCAGACATGACGCTTGCTATCACACTCGGTTTTGCTAAAAACGTCGGCCAGGATCTGCTGGGGGCTGAACACATCGCCCGCTGGTATGCAGAAGTAACATCAAGACCCGCTTTCGATTCCTGAACAAACATGGGTTATGAACGTGACAATATTAAAACGATGGATGGTTACGTCTCTGGAGAGCAACCTGAGTCTGACGACATCATCAAACTCAACACCAATGAAAACCCTTATCCGCCCGCACCTGAAATACAAAAAATCATCGCTGGATTTCATAGCGAATCCTTACGTCGCTATCCACCGCCAACAGCAGACAGGTTTCGTGACATTGCTGCATCATTACACGGGGTAAGACGAAACAACCTGATTGCCACCCGGGGTGGTGACGAACTCTTGCGATTGTTAGTTACGACCTATGTTGACCCCGGGCAACCCATCGGCATGACAGACCCAACCTATTCGCTTAACCCTGTACTGGCCCGGATCCAGAATTGCCCCGTCGTCAAGATATCTCTCGATCCAGACTGGTCCCTGCCGGATGATTTCGCAAAACAAATTAATGATTCAGGTTGCAAACTGACATTCCTCGTCAATCCTCATGCCCCGTCAGGGAAGCTACTGGATTCTCCCAGCCTCGGGGCCATTGCCGATGAACTGGATGGCGTATTACTGATCGATGAGGCATACATCGACTTTGTTTCTGATCAATATGATTCCATCCCCTTGATCTTCGAACATGACAACCTGGTTATATTACGCACCCTGAGCAAAGGTTATTCACTGGCTGGCCTTCGTTTCGGGTACGGTATCGGCCATGAGTCGCTGATCAAGCCCATGTTGGAAAAAACCCGCGACAGTTACAACCTTGATCTCTTTAGCCAACAGATCGCAGAAGCTGCCATTTCAAACCACGATCAGGCAATGGCCAACTGTCGAAAAATCATTGCGGAACGTAACAGACTAGGTAACCTGCTCATTGATTCCGGGTTCGAAATCGAGCCGTCACAATCCAATTTTCTGCTTGCCACCTTGCCTGTTGCACGCCAGGCAAGTTCTGCTAATTCAGCCGAAGAACTGTACCTTCAGTTAAAGTCCCGGCGAATACTGGTGCGTTATTTCCCGGAAAAACGATTGCGCAACAAGCTGCGTATCACAGTGGGAACAGCGCAGCAGAATGATATGCTTGTAAGGGCTATTGAATCACTGTTATAAAGGAATCTATGTCTGTTACTGTCATGATAAACCTGCTGATATTCATCAGCCTGATGTTCTTGCTTGCCCGGCTTGCGGACAAGGGCCTGCCGCTATCCCAGAGAGTCCTGACCAGTTTACTCATCGGCGCAGCTTTTGGACTCGCCTTGCAGTTCGTCTATAACACAAGCAGCGAGGCTATCGCGGCAACATTGGAGTGGAGCAATGTGGTTGGCAGTGGTTACGTCAGTCTCCTGAAAATGATTGTCATGCCATTGATACTGGTTTCAATGATTGCAGCAGTTATTCGTATGGAGGAGATCGCAACCCTGGGGAAGATCGGCGGTATGGTAATCGGCATACTGATTGCCACAACAATGATCGCATCGCTGGTGGCCATCACCGTCACCAATCTGTTTGGTCTTACGGCAGAAGGCCTGACCCAGGGAGCCAGGGAACTAGCCCGGGCCGAAGTGCTGGAAGTTCATAGAGGCACGGTCACTGATCTCAGCTTGCCGCAGATTATCATAAGCTTTATTCCACAAAATATTTTTGCCGATCTGGCGGGCTCTCGCCCAACTTCAATAATTTCCGTCGTGATATTCGGAATATTGACCGGAATTGCCGGTTTATTGATGACACGTGATGAACCGGAACAGGGTGAACGGTTCAAGCAATTCGTCGAGACCGCCCTTAATGTAAACGGCGCAATGACTGCAGGTACAATTACCAGCAGGGTTTTATTCGCGACTGAAGAAGATTCTGAAGAATGGTCATCGTAAATATTGATGACGGTGCTCACCGGGATTGAAAGCCCTGCTCCATGTTTAACACCATATCGATTTACCTGGTACTCACCTTTTGTGTTTATGCTCCCCTTTCTTTGTGTTTTGCCAATGATGCAATTGAACCCTACGCCAGTGATTGGCAGTTACGAATTGATAATGACTCATTGACATCACTTGTCAGGGACCGTAACTATACAGGTGGCATCACATTCTCCCAGTCCGGTCGACGGGCGGCGAAACGCATTTTTTCATTGGATGCATGGCTGGGTAAGCTGGATAGTCTCACCATTGTCGGTGGCGATTCCGCAATCGATTTACGGCACAGTATGCAATTCGGTTTACTCGTCTTCACGCCTGAAAAACTGAGTACGAAAGAGCCCATTTTCGATGATCATCCCTATTCCAACCTGGTGTTCCTGGCAAACTCCCGCCAGTGGTTATCGGAGGACAAAAATAGCGTGACGCGTTCCATGTTGCTGATCGGGTTGCTGGGTACAAACACCGCCAGAGTGATTCAAACCGTACTCCACGATATAATCGACGTGGAGGAAGCTAATGGCTGGGACAACCAGATCTCTGATGGCGGTGAGCCAACATTTCGCTACAGCGTTTCACGGACTCGTTTCCTGAAAACCAACTATCAAAAAGGTGCCACAAATTACGATATCAGCACAACCTTTGAAGGCAACATCGGTTACACGACTGATATCAATGCAGGACTCTCACTCCGCTTTGGGAAAGTGCACGCCCTTGGCTGGTATTCGTTACCCGAACCGTCTGATCATTTCACAGCAGCCTATGCTCCCCTGGATTCCGGGGAAACCACCGGTTCTGAACTGTTTTTACTTGCCGGGGTAAACCTGCGTCTTCGTGCCTACAATGTACTATTGCAGGGGCAGTTTCGAAACAGCAAAGTAACCTACTCCTACTCAGAACTGAATCCCTTAATTGGGGAAATCTGGATTGGAGCAGGCGCTGCTTTCTCTACTGGCTGGCAGGCAAGTTTTGTTATTCGGGCGCGGACCAGGGAGTTTGATGCCAGCCAATCTCACAGCCAGGTCTGGGGTGGTTTGACCCTAAGGAGAGTCTGGTAGTTGATCTGTATTCTGCCAGCATGGAACGTGACGGCAATATTTTATGACTCATGAACTGATATCCCGTATCAGTCCTTCCTGGGCTACCGATGCAATCAACTTCCCATCTTGTGTAAACATGGTGCCGCGATTGAATCCTCTCGAGCCTCCCGCTGCAGGGCTGTCCTGGCTGAATAAAATCCATTCATCAAAACGAAACGAACGGTGAAACCACATGGCATGGTCCAGGCTCGCTGTCATCATTCCCGACATGAAATTTTTGCCATGAGGTAACATACAGGTGCTTAAGATCCCCATATCTGAAGCATAGGCCAACAGGCACTGGTGCATTGCCATATCATCGGTCAAGGGTTCGCGGGCACGAATCCAGACATTCTGCAAGGGTGGGCTTTTTACCGGGTTCATAAAATCAAAATCTTCTACCCGCTTCATCTCGATGGGGCGCTCTCGATCCATCATTTCACGCATGTGTTCAGGCAGTGAGTCCCTTCTGGTGGCGGCAACTTCTTTTTCAGTCCGGAGTTCATCGGGTCCTGGTACGTCAGGCATTTCCGATTGGTGGCTCAACCCTTCTTCAACGACCTGAAACGATGCCGACATATTAAATATGGCTTCTCCATGCTGAATTGCCACCACCCTCCTTGTGGTAAAACTCCTGCCATCCCTGATGCGGTCAACCTCGTAGATAATGGGAATTGAGGGATCCCCCGGCCTTAAGAAGTAACCGTGAAGCGAATGGCAAGGCCGTTCTTCCACCGTCCGGAGTGCTGCGATTAATGCCTGCCCGATAACCTGTCCGCCAAAGACCCGCGGAAAACCAGAAGATTCGCACTGACCACGAAACAGGTTAGTTTCAATTTGTTCCAGGTCGAGGTGATCAAGCAGGGATTGCAGAACTGTCATCATCGTATCGTCTCTATTTTTGATGCGGCGCAGCATCCCGCGACAAGACGAGAAAAGCAACCTCAATTTAGAAAATATCCAGTGTTTGAACTATCCCGTTGATGGTTTCCTGTGCCAGAACCTCCGGTATAACGGTCGCGTGAGCTCAATTTTCAGAATCCCGCCCTTGCCTAACCACAATGAAATTGCACCCTGCTCGGCTGTATTGAGCACCCTGACATGCCTTTGCCGGTAACGCCGTAACACGGCGGGTTCCGGATGATTGAAACGATTACGGAAACCTGCTGAAACAATCGCCAGGCGAGGTTGAAGATGGTTGATGAATCCCGGGGTCGATGAAGTTCTGCTACCATGGTGAGGCACTGAAATGACATCGATATCCGGTAGCAACCTGTCCCGTAGAATACTTTCTGCTGGCGCCTCGATATCACCTGTCATCAGGACGGCAAAATCTTCGGTGAATACCAGCAGCATGCATGACCGATCATTTTCACTGGTCGCTACACCATCTTCTGTTTCATCACCCACCAGATTGAATATCTCAAAATTAATCCCGTCTACCCGCCATGAATGCGGCAAATGACAGTCCCTGTTCCTTTTCCCAGAACGATTTCCAACAAGAGGCGCCCAGTTGAATGAAGAATATTCCCGATTGATCTCAAAATTTCGTATTACAGCCTGCATGCCTCCTGCATGATCATTATCACCATGACTAACAACAAACGCATCCAGATGGCGTACTCCCAACTGGCGCAACAAAGGCGTGATTATTTGCTCGCCCGTGTCAAATCTATCACCAAACCGGGGCCCTGCATCGTAAAGAACCGCAGAATGCATTGTCCTCAAGAGCACACTTAATCCCTGCCCTACATCGATGAAAGTGATGTGTAGTTCACTTTTACCCGGAAATGTACTGGTAGCACCGTTGCCAAACAGCGGCAGAAAGCACAACAATCCCAGCCACCTCGGCACCAGTCCTTTCGGGGAAAAGAATATTAATACACCGGCCAGCGAAACCAGGAATGGCGTGCTGTCCAGGGCAATACCATGAAACACCCAGTCCAGATTAGACACCCAGGAGATTGCCTGCCAAAAAATCGACAAAAAGAACTCTGCCGCTGTCAAACTGCCCTGGGCGATTACCGCACTGACAGGCATCATCACGACAAACACCAGCAGGAAGGGAATAACCGCCATACTGATAAACGGGATCGCGATCATATTGACCAGAAATGCAATCAGTGAAGCCTGGAAAACCAGATGTAATAACAATGGAAACATGGCGACGAAGACAATCCACTGGGTTCTGATGGCAGCTAGAAGCAGAATGCCTTTAGGCGCTGCAAGCTCCTTTCGACCCGTAAACGCATATAACAACGCAAATACAGCACCAAACGACAGCCAGAAGCCTATGCTCAATAATGCGAACGGTTGCAATACGACAACGCCCAGCAATGAAGCCAGGAACATCGTCAGGGTGTTGACCTTGCGATTAATACAGATCGCGATAAGCACCACCGAGGTCATCATGAGCGCCCGCTGCACCGGAAGGCCAAAGCCTGCTAATAGGGCGTAGAAGGCGGTAAGGACGATCGTCACTAGACTTAACAGTCTTATCGATAAGGGGAGATATCTCAGGACACGAAAGATCATCGCCGCCACCAGACCAACATGTAGCCCAGAGATGATAAGCAGATGATTGGTCCCGGTTTTGGTCAGGCGACGCCAATCACTGTGGGAAATCTGGTTTGTCTCTCCAATGGTCAGGGCGATCAGCAGACCTCTGACGGGCGATTCTTCCAACAGACCCTGCATCCGTTCACGGACCCAGTAACGCATGGCATGATGAGGTACAGCCAATGGATTCGTTCCCAGTTTCTTAAACCCATCCTTTTCCCTGACGTAGCCGGTCGCTTGAATACCCTGTGCGAAAAGCCACCCTTCATAGTCAAATAAACCCGGGTTTAACGAAGCACCTGGCCGCGACAATTTGACAGTGAACCGGTACCTGTCGCCCGGCTGAACCCGGACTGGCGATCGATACCAACTGATCGAAGTGATTCCTGTCCAACAGGACTGGCACTGGTCAATCTGCTCAACATAGAACCTGAATTTTTCAATACCTTCTTTTCTTGAGGGTAAGCCCACAACGAGACCGGTGACCTGCAGATTCCTGGCTTCTAAGGATTCCGGCAGACGTTTGCCCAATTCTGACTCTGCATGGTGCAGGACAAAAAGCAGGCCAAGACAAAACGCACTTGGCGGCAATGACAATCTTGACCGCAATCCATATAACGCCAGGGGTAACACTGTAAAAAAGGGCGGAACTACCGGCAGTTCCGGCAGCCGTGTCACCAGTAGTATCGCCAGTACAAAAAAAACGATGGCAATATTCATATCTGCTATTTGAAGCAACAATGGTGAATCGAACCAGTGGTAATCTCCTAAAACCCGTTGCGACAATGACCCGCATCTGATGAGTTTTTTTGTTCTCAAGAAACGGGCATAATAGGCATCGCAATAATTGACAGCCGCCAAATGCCATTCAAGAAATATCTTCCAACCCGGGAACATCTTCGGGAAATCAAGTCGTTACAGTTTCTCGGTGAAAAGATTTTCGAGCCCAACTTATGGCACTTCAATCGTTATTCTGTTTCTTATGCCGTCCTGGTCGGGGGTATATGCTGCTTTTTGCCAATGCCCTTTCAGATGATCCCTTGCGTCGTGTTATGCGTGATGATTCGTTGCAATGTGCCCCTGGCTGTGGTGATTGTGTGGGTGAGTAATCCCATTACCATGCCGCCAATGATGTACTTTGCCTACAGGGTCGGCAACCGGATACTGGGGCGCAGTGATCAGTTCGAATCTATTAATCTCAGTTTGGAGTGGCTGACTTCACAGCTGGCTGTGGTGTGGCAACCAGTGTTACTGGGGTCACTTGTCTGCGGCTTTACCCTGGGAATATCAGGATTTATCGCCGTGCGCCTCTACTGGCGATGGAAGATCAGCCGCTACTGGCGGCGTCGACGCATGAGGGTGTCGGTGCCCAGGGAATAGACACCTTATTCGTTTCTCAATACGTCTGCTGGCTGCAGGGAAGCCGCTCGCCACGCGGGGTAAAGCGTTGCGAGAAAGCTGATACCCAGGGTCACCAGGACAATAATGATGATATCTGCAAACCTCACATCAGTTGGTACTGAATCGAAATAGGTTCCCGCTAACATTCGGCCACCCAGCAATTGCTCAAAAAAGCCAACGATTTCGGTGATGTAACTGGCGAGTATGAGGCCCAATACAGTACCTATTACAACACCCGCCACACCAATCACTGCGCCCTGGATCATAAATACCTGCATCACACCCCCAGGTGACAGACCAAATGTTCGGAGAACTGCAATATCTGATCTCTTGTCTTTAACCATCATGCTAAGACTGGAAACGATGTTGAAAGCCGCGATAGCGACAATAAGAGATAAAAGAATAAACATCATGATCTTTTCCATCTTCACTGTTTCAAAAAAATCACCATACTGTTCAGTCCAGTCGGTCGCATCCAGAGATCTGCCACCACTGAACAACCCTGCGGCAAGCCCGGCATTTATTGCGGGCGCATCAAAGACATCCAGCAGCCTCAAACGAGTATCCGGTTTCGGTTCTCCTACAATAAGTTGTAGCTGCGCATAGTTGACCAGGGCTAATCGATAATCCACTTCTGAATCCATCTCGAATGTTCCTACTAACTGGAATCTCGCTATTTTCGGAATGACCCTGTTGCCATCTTCTGAAGGTTCCGGAATGATTATGGTTAACCCGTCGCCCAACATTGCACCAAGGCGATAGGCGAGCTGCCTGCCGATGATAATCCCCTGCGGTGTATGGTTAAGATTCTGCATGGAACCTTGAACCATATAATCCGGTAGAATTGACATCTTAAACTCGACGGAACTATCAATACCTTGCAGCGTCACCAGCTGGCTAGTCCTGCCTTCAAGCAGTAACCCGCTCCTTGAAATAAAGGGTGCGCTTGCCAGAATCCGCTGATCGGATTCAACCACTGAAAGATCTAAATCGCCCTTAACGACCACATGGGGAACAACACCGAGTATTCGTCTTTTCAGTTCAGTATCAAATCCGTTCATAACAGAAACCACAACAATCAAGGCAATGACACCAAGTACCATTCCAATCAGGGAAACAAGTGAAATAAAGGACAAATATCGATTCTCCATTCCTGAAGACCTACCTGATAATCCGGAATATCTCACCCCAATGAACATCGAAAGACTCATTTTCCTTGCGCCTTAAGCAATCCGTTGTGCAAAATAAGTGTACGGTCCATTTTTTGGGCGAGCTCCTGGTTGTGGGTCACAATGACAAATGACATTTTAAGTTCATCGCTGAGTTCAACCAATAACTGGTTGACACCTTCAGCGGTCTTTTCATCGAGGTTACCCGTCGGCTCGTCTGCCAATACACATAGTGGTTCGGCAACCAATGCTCTTGCGATGGCAACTCTCTGCCGTTCTCCCCCTGATAGCTGTCCCGGTTTGTGAGTAAGACGGGATTCCAGTCCAACTCTGGTCAGCACCTGGCTCGCCTGACCAATTGCTGCCTTCCTGCTCATACCCGCTATCATCAACGGCATAGATACATTTTCGGCCGCCGTAAACTCTGACATCAGATAGTGAAACTGATAGACGAAACCCAGCGTTTCATTCCGTACCTTGCACAGCGACCTCTCATCAAGCCCTGCGATCTCGTCACCATTGATGAAGATCTGCCCGGCATCCGGCTTATCCAGGCCCGCCAGTAAATGAAGTAATGTGCTTTTACCGCTGCCGGAAAGACCCACGATGGCGACACGTTCACCTCGCGAAATTTTAAGATCAATTCCTTCCAGGACCTTTATTGTACGATCGCCTTGACAAAAGGATTTTTCTATCCCGATTGCCTGAAGTACAACTTCATCCTTCATACTGTAATGCCTCTATCGGGTTGGCAGCGGCAGCTCTGGATGCTGGATAAATTGTTGCCAGAAGGCAGATCAAGAATGAGACGATCGCGATTACGACGAGATCGGAGCCCAGAACCCTGGTTGGGAGGTATTGAATAAAATATTCATCCATTAATCCCAGACCTAGAAAATCATCAACTATTCGGTAGATATCCCCTAGCCAGAATGCCAGCAGACTTCCCGTTAGTATCCCGATAGCAATACCAACAATGCCAACAAAACATCCATGGAGGATAAAGATGCTTCGAATCGAACCTCGCGACGCGCCCATTGTCCGGAGAATGGCGATATCAGATCGTTTATCCTGGACGGTCATCATCAGATTCGAAACGACATTGAACGCAGCCACGGCCACTAACATTAACAACAACAAAAACATGGTTGTTTTCTGCATCTGGATAGCATCGTAAAGGTTACCGTGACGTCTCATCCAACTGAAGGCATACAGTTTTTCTTCACCTGACATCAGAATGAGTTCATGCAATATCCGTGGCGCTTGAAACAGATCACCCACGCGAATACGAAGTCCATCTATGTCCTTCTGGCGTTTAATCTTTTGCGTATCCCCGATATGCAGGTAAAGCTGTGACTTATCGAGATCTGAACCCACGTTGAACAAACCTGTGATGTTGAGTCTTTTCATCGTCGGCATTGGACCCGCTAACCCGATTCTTAAATGCGGAAGAATGAGCGTCACCTTGTCACCTATATTCACATTGAGGCGTTGCGCAAGAGGTTGCCCGAGCACCACGTTATAATCACCAACCACGAGACTATCCATGCCGCCGCTTATAAAGTAGTTTTGTAAGATGGAAACGCCTGATTCGAGTTTTGGGTCTATACCACTATAGGTCACACCCGATAATTGGCCGTTGGCAAGAATTAATCCATTGCCTTCAATCAGCGGGGCTACTGCTTCCACTTCACTATGTTCTTTCCAGCGCTCCATTAGCAGGGTCCAGTCTGCACCCTGCTGGCGACTGTAGATAACGCCATGGGGGACAACGCCCAGTACCCGCTGGCGTAGTTCTTGCTCAAATCCATTCATAACAGACAGCACGACAACCAGGACGGCAACGCCCAGCACCAGGCCGGTGATCGATATAAAGGATATAAAGGAAACCAGATGATCTGACGTACCTGAAACCGAGTAACGTGAGGCGACATACAGCCGCCAGTCTTCAAACATCATTCACATTATCCATTTTCTACAACCACTCCTAACCACTCCTAATCATTACGCGACCAAAACGAACAAAACCGATTGATCGTTCCTGATCCCTGATCATTCCTGTTCCCTAATCATTCCTGTTCCCTAATCAACAGGGGCACGATTCAGGACTTGCTCGGAGCCCCGAGACCGAATAATAAGACTTTCGAGCCGGAAGCTTCAATAAGATACAATGCCTAATTGATCCAGGCGGACCCTACTACACATGATCGTGATACTACACCCAAACACAGATGAGCAATCCAAAGAATATATCGAAGCCATGTCTTTTTTGGACAACCTCCCGAATATCAGCCTGAAACACCATGTTATTCAAGGGGCAGAACAGAAACTGAGCGAAATATACCTTCTGGGTGATACGCAAAAATTAAACCCTGCGGAAATCGAAAGCCTGGACTGTGTGGAACGCGTTGTAAGAATTTCTGAAGAATACCGGATTCTCGGCCGCCATAAAGACATGAAACGCACCAGTGGATTTACCTACAATGGGGTCCACTTCAGCCAGGATAGTTGTCATGTACTTGCCGGGTTGTGCGCGGTGGATACACCAGAACATGTTGAAATGATGATGAAAGCGTTACAGCAGAATGGACAGGTATGCACCCGTATGGGTGCCTATAAGCCGCGGACCAATCCTTATTCTTTTCAAGGGCATGGCGTAACGTGCCTGCCTTATGTATTTGAGCTGGCAGGCAAATACGGCATCAAAGTGATTGCAATGGAAGTCACCCATGAGAGTCATATCGAGGAGATTAATACAGCGCTGAAAGAAGCCGGTAATCCTACTGGCGTCATGCTGCAAATTGGCACTCGAAACACCCAGAATTTTGAGTTGCTCAAAGTCGTCGGTAAACAAAAGGAATACCCTGTCCTGTTCAAACGGGGATATGGCGTCAGTATGAACGAATCCCTTAATGCTGCCGAGTATCTTGCCAGCGAGGGCAATTCGAACGTTGTTTTCTTAAAATAACTATTCACGGTAAAAACTAGCGAGTTTGAGGTCGCTGACGAAATTATTTGTTATGAGTGGGATGAAACAATGGCTGTGATGCAGCTCGCAGAATGCGAATATCTGTCGAAAGGTATGGACAAAAAGCTCGAGGAAATGGGAAGGGAAGATGGCTATTCCTTTATTACTCACGGAATAGAGGCTCT
>SMVB01283472.1_pt1 | contig 31719 bp, 19 predicted proteins | sample 2456461 | NCBI WGS metagenome assembly SMVB01 (sample SAMN11095934, study PRJNA526329) | marine sediment metagenome | biome: Marine sediment; feature: Surficial sediment; material: Deep marine sediment; isolation source: Hadal surficial sediment | place: Pacific Ocean | collected 2014-05 | depth... | reverse complement strand
AGCGCCCTTCCCACTTGAAGTACTTGATGTCCTTGCCGCCGGCGCCGGTGTGGAGGTCCTGGTTCTCGATGCGCCAGCGGTAGATCACCTTGGGGCGCTCCGGGACGTGCAGATCGATGATGTCGAGGCCCATCTCGCCCTCGCGTCCGAAGATCTCACGCGCCACGTAGGCGTAGGGGCGGTCCATCTCCTGCTCGATCTCGATGTCTGCAACGCTCAGCGGTGCGCCCAGCGGCAGGTGCGAGACAACGGTGATGTTGTCGCTGCCGCGTTTCTCCGGCGTCCACTGCTGCGCTATTCCGCTTGCCGCCGCCGCGGCGCCGGTGGCGCCTGCGGCGAGAACCACGATCGACAGAATGAGGAGCGGGATCCATGCGTGTCGTGTTCTCATCGAGGCCTCTCGGTCGTGCGCCTGCTTGCGCTTCGCTGCCGGCGCCGCGGGCGCCGTGCGAAAGACGATGCCAGATGATCGGGAGGTTGTCGACGTTACCAGGGCGATCGGCCGCGTTGCCGGTCGTCGTCAGAACGCCACGCCGTTGTGAGCCGCGTCCAATTCGCTGATCAACCGGACCTCGTTGACTTGTCCGGCGCCCTCCAGCTCGACGGTGTCGATGATCTGAAAATCCTCGTCAGTGCTGACCAACTTGCCCGGCATCCCGCCGTGGCGCTCCGACCTCGTTCCTTCGGCCGAAAGACCGATGTAGAAGCGATCGATGCTCCTGGATAGTCCTCGGGGAAGCCATTTCTTGCCGAGCAGGGGGAATTTCGTCGCTTTTCCGGTGTCGAGGTCGTGGCGGATCATCGCCCGGTCCAGCGAGCTGCAGACGCACAACGTCCGTCCCTGGCGGAAGATGTTGTGGGCGCCGAGACCCAGCGGGACGTCGTGTTTCGGCTGCCAATCGAAATCAAATACCTTGACGGTCGACGGTTTCTGATGGTTGTTCTCCAGCACGTAGAACGACGAATCATCGAACCAAATAGTGTTGATGTGGTGGACGTCCTTCTGCTCGCCGGTCCAGTTGACCTGGGAGAACGTGCCGTCGCGGTAGACCTCGATCCGGTCCTTGCCGGTGTTGGCAACATAGATGGAACCGTCACGCTCGATCGCCTGGTGGGGATCGTGGATCGACGGGCAGCGGATCGAGTCGACCTGGCGGAAGCTCTTGTCGAGGACCTCCATGGTGACCGTGTAGCCGAAAAGATGGCGCAGCTTTCCGTGCCCTGAGTTGTTGCGGCAGAGAACGTACACGAAGTCCCGGTCCCAGGTCAGGCCGAAATAGATTCCGCGGCCGGTGTGAATCGGCCGTGGGCGGTCTCTTTCGACCAGCAGAAGCGCGGTCGACGTCGTCACGAGCAGGGTAGGGGACGTCATCGGGCCGTCTGCTGGATCCTTTCCTTGGAGATCATCACGACGTTGAGATCGTCACGACAGCGGCTTTAGCCCGGATATCTCAACGCCCTTCGTCGCGAGGGTACGGAGAAGGGCGTTGAGATATGCGGGCTAGTATGCCAATGGTCGAGAATGAGGGTTTTACGCCGGAAAACCAAGGGTGGCGTGTCCGCACAAAGTTTTTCGCCGGACGAATGTCAGAAGGAGACCCAACGATGAAGCGATGGAAGACGGCAATCCTGCTCGTGCTGTGCGTCCACATGCTCGCGCTGACCACGGTGTGGGCGCAAAACCCCGCCGTGGCTCCGACCCCGCGGACGCAGATGGTCTTTGGGAATCGCGGCGAAACGTGGATGGGCCGCTTCTATTCGAACGTCCGGCAGATCCAAGGGGACGAGGTGGATCTTCTGCTGATCGGCGATTCTATTACCCATGGTTGGGAACGTGGCGGCAGCGCCACTTTCGAGAAGTATTACGGTCACCGTAGCGCCGTGAACCTCGGCTTCGGTGGCGACCGAACACAGCACGTCTTGTGGCGGTTGATCGAGGGCGACCTGCAGGACATCACCCCGAACCCGAAGGTCGCGGTGATCATGATCGGCACCAACAACACCAACAGCGACACGCCCAACGAGATCGCGGCCGGCATCCGGGCGATATGCAATACACTGCGCGGCCAACTGCCGGAGACCAAGATCCTCCTGCTGGCCATCTTCCCGCGCGGTCGAACGGCCGGGGATTGGCAACGAGCGATCAACGAGGCCACCAACTCGATGATCGCCGAGTTGGACGACGGCGAGTGGATCCACTACCTCGATATCGGCCAGAGCTTCCTGGAGCCTGACGGTGATCTGCCCGAGAGCATCATGCCGGATGCCCTGCACCCCAACGAGCGTGGCTACGAGATCTGGGCCGAGGCGATGGAGCCGATGCTGGCCCGGCTGATGGCGGATACGCCGGTTCGCTGACGCGCAAGCGTCGTCCGCTCCTCCGGGCCCACAACAGCTCGGCGAGGTTGGGCATGGAGCCGTTGTGTAGTTAAGGCGCCGCGGCTGCCGGGTATCCCGGATGAACCGGTAGCTCACCCGGGGCTTGGTGTATCCGGTCGCGAACAGGTATTCTGCGTCACGCAATACCTCGAGAAGTGAATCCCCCCCACGCCTTGATCGGAGGCCCTCCGTATGCGGAACGAGATCCGTCACGTCAGACCAGTCGCCGTGCTCATCGTGGCTGCCTTTGCCCTCTTTGTTGTTGGCTGTGCAGGCTCCGGTGAGGAAGAGACAGACGGCCCTACCGGTGGGCGAACCGTGGTGGCTGATCCCGGTGTGGTGACCGAGGGTGACTGGTCGGTCATTACCGGCAACCTCAAGGGTCAGCGCTACTCGACGCTGACCGACATCACCCCCGAGAATTTCGAGACCCTTGGCGTGGCGTGGAGCTTCGATGCCTCGGAGTTCCCCCGAGTCAACCCGCGGGCGACGCCGATCTACGTCGACGGCATGCTGATCAGCGTGGCGGGCGAGAAGCGGCATGTGTACGCCCTCGACGCGGGGACCGGGGAGCAGATCTGGCAGTGGGTCGAGCCGGAGACCTTCCGTTGGGAGTACTCGATGCGGAAGAACCACGGCAAGGGCGTCGCCTACGCCAACGTCGACGGTCGCGACATCGTGTACGTGGTCACGCCGGCCTTCTTCCTGCATGCCCTTGATGCCCACACCGGCGAGCCGATCGTCGGCTTCGGCGGTCAGATTCCGATCGAGGGCTTCCCGGAGTCGGGTTCGATCGACCTGCTGGCTCACCTCGGGCACGAGTTCGACCCGTACTACGGTGTCCCGCTGGAGACGGGCTACATCACCAGCTCGTCGCCTCCGATCGTCGTCAACGGCACCATCATCGTCGGCAACTCCGCCGAGCAAGGCTACAACCAGACGCGCGTGGAGATGATCCCGGGCGACATTCTGGCGTTCGACGCCCGCACCGGCGAGTTCAAGTGGAAGTTCGACGTGCTTCCGGGTCCCGGCGAGTTCGGCCATGAGACCTGGGAGAACGACGCCTGGGAGTGGACCGGCGATATCTCTTCGTGGGCGCCGCTGTCGGCGGACCCCGAGCTCGGATTGGTCTACGTTCCCACCAACGGCGCGACCCAGGATTTCTACGGCGGCTTCCGGCCCGGCGACAACCTGTTTTCTACCAGCCTGATCGCGCTGGACGTGGAGACCGGCGAGCGTGTCTGGCACTACCAGCTCGTCCACCACGACATCTGGAACTACGACACGCCACAGGTCCCGATTCTCATCGACGTGACCATCGATGGCGAAGAAGTTCCGGCGGTCGTGCAGGTGACCAAGCAGGCGTTTGCCTACACCTTCAACCGCGCCACGGGCGAGCCGATCTGGCCGATCGAAGAGGTCGCCGTACCAGCGAGCTTGATCCCCGGCGAGCAGCTAGCGGCGACCCAACCGCACCCGACGAAACCGGCGCCCTACGAGATGCAGGGGCTCAGCGAAGACGATCTCCTCGACTACACGCCCGAGCTCAAGCAAGCGGCGCTCGAGGCGTTGGAGCCGTTCGCCTGGGGGCCGTTTTTTCAGCCGCCGCTCCACCGTGACAACGACCTCGGCAAGATTGCGGCGTTGTGGTGCCCCGGTGACGTGGGCGGCACCAACATCAACGGCACGCCGGCGTTCGACCCGGAGACCGGCATTCTCTACGTCACCTCGCAGAAGGCCTGCACCACCCAAACGATGATACCCGGCCTCGAGGCCGAGGCGCGTCACGAGGATCCCACCGGCACCACCATCACGGCGTTCGCCGTGGGTCCTCGCGTCAGAGGCCCGTCGCTCGGCGGCCGCCTTCCGGTGTGGAAGCCTCCCTACAGCAGGATCACGGCGATCGACATGAACACCGGCGAACATCTGTGGTGGATACCGGTCGGTGACACGCCGGCGTATATCCTCGACAACCCGTTGCTGGAAGGCATCGACTTTCCGGAAAACACAGGCAGCGGGCAGCAAGCGGCGCAGATCGTAACGGCGAACATGCTGATCTACTCGGGCAGCGCCAGCGACGGCACGCCGATGCTGTACGCGGTCGACAAGGCCACGGGCGAGCGCCTCGCCCAGATCGAGATGCCGGTCAGCACCCGCTACGGCATCATGACCTACATGCACGGCGGCGAGCAGTACATCGTCGTGCAGGCGAGCAACAATCTTACGGCGCTGAAGCTGCAATAGGCGCCGCACGGCTGTAGGCGACGGCCGGCCCTCGTGGTCGGCCGTCGTCACCTCATCGCCCCGGACGAATTCCGCGCACGTTGACGGAGTCCGCGCATGCCCCAGGCGCTCTCGTCGCTCAAGATCCTCGACTTCTCGACCCTGATCCCGGGACCGTTCGCCACCATGGTGCTCGCCGACCTGGGCGCCCAGGTGATCCGTATCGAGGCCCCGGATCGGGGTGACGTGGCCCGCGACCTGCCGCCGGGGCCGGAGGGCGGGGATTCCGCCTGGCACGGGGTCCTGGGGCGCTCGAAGCGGTCGATTTGCCTCGATCTGAAGACGCCGGGGGGATCAGAGATCGTCCGCCGCCTGCTCGAGAGCCACGACATCGTCTTCGAGCAATTTCGGCCCGGCGTGATGGAACGGCTCGGCCTCGACTACGAGACCCTGGCGAGCGCCAACCCGGCCGTGATCTACTGCTCGATCAATAGTTTCGGCGGGCACGGTGCGCTACGCCAACGGGCGGCGCACGACATCAACGCGCTGGCGCTCGCCGGCGTGCTCGCTACCGGGACCAGCCCCGTGCCACTGGGGATCCAGGTTGCCGATCTGGCCGCGGCGATGAACGCCGTGACCGGGATCCTCGCCGCGGTGATTCATCGTGCCCAGACCGGCCGCGGTCAGCGCGTCGAGGCCAGCCTCTACGACAGCGCCCTCATGTGGAACACCTTGGCAGCGAGCGAGCTATTGACGGCCGGTGAAGACAAAGCCTCCGGATCCGGCCTGCTGAGCGGCGGCTCCCGCTACGGCGTATACGAGACCGCGGACGGGCGTCACCTTGCTCTCGGTGGCCTGGAACCGGCGCTGTGGGGACGCTTCTGCGAGGCCGCCGGGCGCCCGGATCTGCGCGAGGCTCCGCTCGTCGCCTGGGAGCCCGAGCTCCGGCAAGAGGTCGCGGCGCTGGTAGCCGCGCGCACCCTGGAGGAGTGGATCGACCTGCTCGACGGTGTCGACGCCTGCACCGATCCTGTTTTGAGCGTACGGGAAGCCCTCGCACGAGCCGAGAAAGCCGCCCCCGGCATGCTGGTCGACGTCGGTAGCGGGCATCGCCAACAGCGCCAGATCGGCAACGCCATTCGGCTGAGTGAGACCCCCGCATCCTACAGGCACCCGGGCGTCGCGGCTGGTGCCCACCGCGACCAGATCATGGCCGAGCTCGGCTACAGCGAGGGTGAAATCATCGCGATGGAAGCGCAGGGCGCGTTCGGCTGAAGGGGCGAGGACCCTACCCTTTGCCCAGTCGCGCTCGCTACAAGCGTCACGTAATGTCAGAGACAGGGCACTGACTGAGACATAATCCGGGGAAACCGTCGCTTCCATATAGAAGGCTGCCGCTACAGGATCCTCGATGATCGCTGCTCTTGCTCCACGCTCGGATTTCCCCACACTGGAGGACAGTGTCTACCTCAATCAGGCATCCCTGGGGCTCATCGGGCGGCCGGCCGTCGAGGCGATGCACGGATTCCTCGACGACGTTGCTCGGCATGGCAATCGGTCCATGTCCGACCAGGACGAAGTGGCTTACTTTGAATCGCTACGAGAACGTGCGGCGCGATTGCTGGGGTCCGAAGTGGGCGCGATCGCCATCATCGGTGGCGCCAGCGAGCTGCTCGGGCAACTTCCGTATCTGCTCGATCCTGGGCCCGGCGGCAGGGTCTTGGCGGTTGCCACCGACTTCCCTGCGGTCACGCGTCCGTGGCTTCGCTTGGCCGCTGGCGGCGGCTGCGAGCTTCGTTTCGTAGACGACGCGCCGGCAGAGGACCTGACGAACACCTTGATCGATGCTCTCGATGAACGGACTTCGGTCTTGGCGGTGAGCCACGTTCAATACGCAACCGGTACGGTGGTCGACATCCCCCGGCTGCGTGACGCCACTCGTGATGCCGGAGCGAGTCTGATCGTGGACGCCAGCCAGTCCGCCGGTGCGGTTCCGATGGATGCCTCGGCTTGGGATGCCGACGTCGTGGTGTGCAGTGGCTACAAGTGGCTCGGCGGCCACGGGGGGGTCGCGCTCGCCGCCGTATCCGAGCGCTTGCTTGTGGACGTTCCGCCGCTGCCCGGCTGGATGGGCGCCCCGGAGCCGTTCGGATTCGATGCCACCAGCGTCCTCGTTGCGACCGATGCACGGCGCTTTACCCAATCCACCATGTCATATGTATCGATGGCGGGGCTCACGGCCTCGTTGGATCAGCTCCTGTCGTTGGGATCGGCCCGAATCGAATCTCATGCAAGAGCGCTCGCCGCCCTTCTCGTCGATGAGCTCGGTCCTTCGGGCTGGCTTCCCTTCCGAAGCCCCGACGATGCCGCGGCTTCGCCGCACATCGTCTCGCTCGCCCACCCGGCACGAAGCCAAGAAGTCGCCACCGCCACGCTTCGAGAGCGCGGCATCGGCTGTGGCACGCGCGGCGGGCGGACCCGCGTCTCGCTGGCCGCGTACAACGATGAAAGCGACGTGCAGGCGTTGGTCGAGGCGCTGGCGTCGTCTGTCTGATCGGCCTACAGGTCGCACGGGGCGAATCCTCCTGCCTACGACCATCGCCTCACACCGGCAACCCCGTCGAAACCGCGGTCGAACGGCAGAATGTCCTCGATGCCGTGGCGCGATGAGTCAACATTCACGCAGAAGGTGTCGCGACCCTTCACATGTTGGAGACGGTCATGGTGCGGTCGCTTGAACGAAACCTTTTTCCTGGCTGCGCGTTAGCCAACGCATGGACACGCTCTTCCGGGATCTCAAGTTCGCCCTCCGCGCCCTCGCCAAGACGCCCGGCTCCGCGGCCATCGCGATCATCGCGTTGGCCTTGGGGATCGGCCTCACCACAACGATGTTTTCCCTCGTGTACGGCGTCTTCTTCCGTGGCCTCGGGGTGCCGGAGGCGGACCGCCTGTACGTCATCTGGCGAACGAACCCGTCTGCGGGAATTTCCAGGATGGGCGTGTCGCAACACGATCTGTACGACTGGATCGAGGCGCAGGAATCGTTCGAGGGGCTGGGGCACTTCTCCAGCGGAACCGTCAACCTGAGCGGAACCGACGGCCCGGAAGGCTACGACGGCGCCTTCGTGTCGGCCAACGTCTTCGATCTGCTTCGCGTGCGTCCCCTACTCGGGACCACTTTCCGACCCGGCGACGATCTCCCCGACGCTCCGATGACGGTGGTTCTGGGGTACGACGTATGGGAAACGCGCTTTCGTTCGGATCCCGACGTCGTTGGCGAGGTCGTCAAGGTCAACGGCGAGTCGGCCACGGTCCTCGGTGTCATGGAGGACGGTTTCAGGTTTCCGCAGGACCAGGAGCTGTGGCTCGTGCGTCGCGACCAGCGCGTCCAAAATACGCGCCGCGGATCAGGGCCCTCGACGGCGGCCTTCGGCCGCCTCAAGGACGGCGTTACCCTCGAGCAGGCTGAGCTCGAATTCGCCATCATCACGGACCGGCTCGCACGCGAGTTCCCCGAGAGCAACGAGGGCATAGGCGCCGATTTCATTACGTTCACCGAGCAAGACACCAGCCCCGAGCTTCTCGTCGTGTTCAGCGCCGCTCAGGTGGCGACGATTTTCGTGCTGCTGATCGCCTGCGCCAACGTCGCCAACCTGTTGCTGGCGCGGGCGACGATGCGCGCCAAGGAAGCGGCGGTGCGATCGGCGCTGGGGGCGAGTCGGTGGCGCGTCATGATGCCGATCTTCTCGGAAGCCGCGATTCTCTCGGCGGCTGGTGCGGCGGCGGGGATCGGCATCGCGTTCGTCGGCGTCGGGCTGTTCGATAACGCTACCGCCGGTGTCGGCAAGCCGTACTACATGGAGTTCGCGGTCGACCCGGCGATTCTGGCGTTTGTCGTCGCCATCACCGCGCTCACGGCGATCGCCGCCGGCGTCACGCCGGCCTTTCGCGCCTCCGCCACAAGCAACCTGAACGTGATCCTTCAGGACGAGTCGCGCGGATCGTCGGGGGCTCGCGGCAGCAGGCTCAGCAAGGTGCTCATCGTCGGTGAGGTTGCTTTGTCATGCGCGCTGCTGGTCGGCGCCGGCTTGATGGCAAAGGGCATTGTCCAGCTCCGCAACTACGACTTCGATTTCGCCACCACGGAGGTGTTCAGCGCCCGGGTGGGCCTCTTCGAGGCCGACTACCCCGAGAAGGAGGCGCGGACGCGCTTCTTCACCGACCTGAAGGAGCAACTCGAGGGGGTCTCCGGCGCCGAATCGGTCGCCCTGACGACTTCGCTGCCGGCGCTTGGTTCCAATTCGACGAGATTCGCCATCGAGGGCGCAAGCTACCCAGACGACCAGGACTATCCGAGCGCCTTCGTCGTCACCATCACCGCCGACTTCTTTCGCACCTTCGACGTCGATCTCGTGCGCGGACGCGATTTCAATGTCCTGGATGGCGACGACGCCCTGCCGGTGGCGATCGTCAATCAGGACTTTGCCGACACGTTCTTCCCCCGGCAGGATCCGCTCGGCCGCCGTTTTCGCCGGGGCGGAGCGGATAGCGAGGCCGACTGGACGACGATCGTCGGCATCGTGCCCAACCTCCTGATGGAGGGCCTCGTCGCCGACGATGACGCCCCGGCCGGCTTCTACGTGCCGCTCGCCCAGCAGGACATCCGCTTCGCGACCATCCTCGTGCGCACAGTGGGCAACAGCCCCTTGACCATCACCCGCGACGTGCGACGTGTCGTGACCACCATCGACAGCGAGCTGCCGATCTACAACGTGATGTCGGTGGACGGCGCCATCAGGGATGCCACCTGGTTCTACGATGTCTTCGGCACGCTGTTCATCGTCTTCGGCGCCGCGGCGCTGTTTCTGGCCTCGGTCGGGCTCTACGGTGTGTTGTCGTTTTCCGTCAGCCGCCGGACCCGGGAGATCGGCGTCCGCATGGCGCTGGGGGCCGAACCGGGCGGTGTCCTGCGGCTGGTCCTCAAGCAGGGGGTCATCCAGCTGGCGATCGGCCTGACGATCGGCATGGCCATGGCGTACGCACTCTCCAACATGGTGGCCATTCTGATGTTCGAGGTGGACCCGCGAGACCCGACGGTGTTCGGCACCGTCGCCGCGATGATCATCCTTGTCGGAATGCTCGCCAGCTTCATTCCAGCTTGGCGAGCCACCGCGGTGCCCCCCATGGACGCGCTACGCAGCGAGTGACTCCGTCGGGATGATCTCGTAAAGAGCCGATCGTGGATGGGCGATAGACGCTGAAGCCCCTGCGGTCGAGAGTGAGTACTCGACGCAGTCGCTCTCGCTCCGCGACCGCCACCAACGCCGCGTCCGCCAGGTCCATGGGCAAGTCGCGGTACCTCGCCATGAGCTCGTGCATGCGCGCGACGTCGTTGCTCTCGGCAAACTTGGTGCCGCTGCCAAGCCCGTGAAACCTCGCCCGTCGTGGCGCGTCAGATACGTAGCGACGTTCCGATATATTGGCCCTACGAGAAAGCGTCCCGAATTGCCGCCACGGGTGCATCGGCACCCGAGCCTCGCCCCGGAGACCCCATGGAAGCCTTGTTGAGAGACATCAAGTACGGCGCGCGCCTGCTGCTGCAGAACCCCGGTGTCACCACGATCGCGGTGTTGTCGTTGGCGCTGGGGATCGGTGCGAACACGGCCATGTTCAGTTGGGCCAACGCGCTCATCCTGGCGCCGATCCGCGTCGCCGAGCCCGACAGCCTGGTTCGCCTGTACACGACGCACCCCGGAGGCTTCGACGAAGGGTCGCTGTCGTGGCCCGACTTTCGAGACTTGCAGCAGAGCAACGACGTCTTCACGGGTATGGCGGCGTTCGCCCCCGGCTTCGTGGGCCTTACGGAGGGCGACAGCAACGAGCGGATCGGTGCCAGCCTGGTGTCCGGCAACTACTTCGAGTTTCTGCGCGCCTCGCCGGGCGCCGGGCGCTGGTTCCGAGCCGACGAGGACGAGGTGCCGGGCCGCGACGCGGTGGCGGTGATCAGCAACGGGTTTTGGAAGCGGCGCTACGCTTCGGACCCCGGCGTCGTGGGCCGGACAATCACGCTGAACGGGCAGCCGTTTACCGTAGTTGGCGTGGCTGCGGAGGGTTTCAGGCTGGCTGCGATTGATCTGGCCGTGGACGTCTGGGTACCGTCGATGATGCAGCAGCAAATCCAGCCCGGCTCCAACCTGCTGGAGTCGCGCGGTTTTCGAAGCGTCCAGGCATTGGGGCGGCTGCGTCCCGGTACCACGCTGCAAGCCGCTCAGGCGAACACCTCGGCGATCGCGGCGCGGTTGGCCGCCGAGTATCCGGACAGCAACGGCGAACAGGGATCGAAGCTGATCCCGCTCAAGGTGTCGTTGTTCCCGCAAGGCGCTCGCGCCGCGGTATCGGCAATGGTCTGGATCCTCATGGGGGTAGTCGGGCTCGTTTTGCTCATCGCCTGCGCCAACGTTGCCAACCTCTTGCTGGCGCGGGCTGCGGCCCGGCGCGGTGAGGTCAGTGTGCGGTTAGCGCTGGGCGCCGGGCGTGGTCGCCTGGTGCGGCAACTGCTGACGGAGAGCATGTTGCTCGCCGCCCTTGCCGGTGGCTTCGGCGTTGTCGTAGCGATGTGGACGAACCGATTGATCGTGTCGTTGCAGCCTCCACTGCCGATTCCGATCGACATCGATGTAGGCATCGATCTGAGTGTGCTGGCTTTCACCGCCGTGACGACGTTGCTCACTGCTGTCCTGTTCGGCGTGGCTCCGGCCATTCAGGCGACCCGCCCCGACCTGGTAGAGGCGCTCAAGGGTGCGTCGTTGCAAGGCAGCGGTCGGTCGCGGCTCAAAAACACCTTGGTGATCTCGCAGATCTCGCTGTCGATGGTCTTGTTGATCGGTGCCGGCCTGTTCCTGCGTAGCCTGCAGAACGCCCAATCCATCGATCTGGGCTTTGATGCCTCGAACATGTTGGTAGCGTCGCTCGATCCCGGACTCCAGGGCTACGACGAAGCGCTGAGCGACGACTTCTACGACCAACTGATGGAGCGCGTCGGCGCACTGCCCGGCGTGCGGTCGGTTTCGATCGGTGTATCGGTGCCGCTGTCGTTCGGCGGCAGCCGGCAGTGGGGTTTCTCCGTCGAAGGTTACGAATTCTCGCCCAACGAGAGGAGCAACGTCGACTACAACGTGGTCGGGCCGGGATACTTCCGCACCATGCGGATACCGATCGTGGCGGGGCGTGAGTTCACCGACGAGGACGTCGAAGAGGCGCAGCCGGCGATCGTCATCAACGAGACGTTCGCGCGCCGCTTCTTTGCCGATCGGGACCCGATCGGCGGCATCGTCAACACGATGGGCGGCGAGCGCGTCGTTGTGGGCGTGGCCCAGGACAGCAAGTACTACACCATCGGCGAGGACCCCTTGCCGTATGCCTATGGCCCCTACCGCCAGGTGAATCTGACCCAGATGACGCTGCACGTGCGCACCGATAACGATCCGCTCGCTGTGGTGGCCTCGGTTCGCGCCGAAACCCGCAGCCTCGACGCCAACCTGCCGCTGTTCGACGCCCGCACCATGAGTGACCACGTCGGCAACGCGCTGCTGTTGCAGCGGCTCACGACCGGGATCTTCGGCGTCTTCGGCTCTCTGGCCTTGTTGCTGGCGGCGGTCGGCTTGTACGGCGTGATGGCGTTTACGGTCGCCGAACGCACCCGGGAGATCGGTATCCGCGTCGCCCTCGGAGCCGATGGCGCCGACGTTCGCGGCCTGGTGCTGAAGAAGTCGATGTCGCTGGCGCTGATCGGGTTGGCCATCGGCCTGGCGCTCGGCCTGGGCCTCGCCGTGCTCATCGCCGGCGCCCTATACGACGTCAGCCCGTTCGATCCGCTCACGCTGGGTGGTGGCTCCGCTACGATTCTGGTGGTGGCGTTCCTGGCGAGCTACCTGCCGGCGCGACGTGCCACCCGGATCGACCCGATGACGGCGCTGCGCAACCAGTGATGCGCGCTCGTTCAGGTTAGCCCGTCGAGCGTCCGACAAGCGCAATGCAGTACGCGCGTTCACCGCGCCCGCGCCGCCGTGACCCGTCGAGATGCTCGGGTTAGCCCGCATACCCCACGCCCTCGCGACGAAGGGCGCGGAGATATGCGGGCTAGCTCGACAAGTCTTCTCAGCGGGCCGGCTTGCGGAACTTCAGGAGCATGCGATCGAGGGTGTAGCGGCCGTCGCCTCCGAAACTCGCCTGCGAATGGTCGTCATCCGGATCGGCCAGGAGCTCAGAGGAATCGACGAACTCGAAGCCCCTGGCCTCGAGCTCCTCGATGATCATTCGTTCGTTGATTCGGTGGGTATCCGAATCGACGCCGTCCTTGCCGGTTCGGGCGTCGACGACGCATGCCTGAACTCCTTGCTCGGGGGAGCCATGGGGATAAGCGGCGGATGAAATTGTAGCGTTGACCGCGGTGAAACGACAGGAAAGCAAGCTGGTGCCACAGATCCGATGACCGTAGGCTTTGGCGTTGAGACAAGGTGCCTTTCGAGACTCCAGCCGCAGGAACCTGCCGTGCACCGGAATCGGACGATCGCAGCGCTCACCGCCATGGCTCTGATGTCGCTTTTTCCAGCATGCCGTTCCGACCGCGCTCCGGCGCCTGAGAGCGAGGCTGTCACGCAAGAGTCGGAGGGTGAGGCGGTGCTGATGGACCGGCTGGGCGTCGTTGCCACCAACGCCTTCTACTACTACGCCGACCTCGACGCGGCGTGGAGTTTTTACACGGAGATCCTGGGACTGCAGACGATAGCCGACTTCGGCTTCGCCAAGATCCTCAGGGTCGCGCCGACCTCGTACCTGACGCTTGTCGACGCCGAGCGCGGCATGCACTCTGCCGACGAGCCGAAGACGGCTACCCTGGCGTTGGTAACCGACGAAGTCGAAGGATGGTACGAGTATCTGACGGATGCCGGTGTGTCCATGCGTGCGGAGTTCCAACCCGCGACCGGGCGCCCGCATGTCGGTTTCGTCGCCATCGACCCCGAGGGCTACTTCCTCGAGTTCGAGCGCTTCGAGCCGCATGAGGAGAACGAGCGCCTGCTTCCGGCCCTCGAACGGCTGCAGCCCCTGTATCCGGACCCGAGCGGGGGCTCGAGCCGGCCGCTGGAGCTCGGCGTTCGGGCGACGATCCTTTGGCTCTATTACCGTGACACCGCCGCCGCCAACCGCTTCTACACGGAGATTCTCGGCGCCGGTCCGATTGTCGACCAGGGCTGGGCCTGGGCCTACCAGGCGTCCGCCTCGGGCTTCATCGGTATCGTCGACGGCGAGCGCGGCCTGCACCAGGCCACCGACGACAAGGGCGTAACCGTTTCGTTGTTCGTCGACGATGTCGACGCCTGGTTCGAGTACATGAAGGACGCCGACGGCTTCGAGTTTCGCAGCGACCAGATCGGCGACGAGAGCGGCCGCGTGCGGGTCTTCGTCGGCTACGATCCGGAGGGATACTTCCTCGAGTGGGACACTTTCCTCGATGTCGAGGGCAACGAGGAGCTCCTTCAGCAGCTGCGGCGGGAGTGAACGCTCGGCACCGACTCTCCCCAGTGGGGGATTCTACCGGGCGCGCACTGCCACCCTGAGGTTCGGCCCGATAGACTCAGATCCCGCAGATGAACGCCAACCTTCGACTCGCGGGGTAGCTCGATGAAGAAGACCGTTGTTGTCGGCGCCGGCGTCATCGGTCTGCTATGCGCCTACGAGATCCGCCGCCGCGGGGGCGACGTGTCCGTCATCGACAAGGGCGAGCCCGGGGGCGCCTGCTCGCTCGCCAACACCGGCTGGGTGGTCCCGTCGTTTTCGTCGCCACTGCCGGGGCCCGTCAAGCTCAGGCCGACACTCAAGTGGATGTTGGGCGTCGACAGCCCGGTCTCGATCCGGCCGAGTGCTGTCCCCTCGATGGCGAGCTGGCTGTGGCAGTTTTGGCGTCACTGCAATAGCCGCGACCACGCCGCCGGCCTGGCTGCGGTTACCATCCTGAACCGGCACACGATCGAGCTGTACGATGCGATCAGGGCCGACGGGGTCGACTTCGAGATGCACGACTCGGGGGTGCTGTGTGCCTTCATGACCCGGGGGGGCTACGAGCGCGCGCTGGCCGGCTTTTACGCCATTGACGAGGCGCACGGAATCGAGATCCATGAGCTCAAGGGTGCGTCGTTGATGGTGAAGGAGCCGGCCCTCTCGGACGACGTGGTCGGCGGCATCTTGATCGCCGGCGAGCGCCACGTGCGACCGGAGACCCTCAACGCCGGCCTGGTCGACTGGCTGGAACGATCGGGTGTCGAGATCACGACCGGCGTCGAGGTGCTCGGGGTGACCCAGGACGGTCTCGCCGTCAACGGCATCGAAACGACCGCCGGGCACATCGCGGCCGATGTGCTCGTGCTCGCCACCGGGGCATGGTCGGGTCGACTGGCGAGAGAGCTCGGCTTCCAATTGCCGATGCAAGCCCTCAAGGGCTATACGATCACCATCGACGCGCCCGCCGTGAAGCTCCGTGGCCCCGTTTATTTCCCCGAAAAGAGGGTCGTCGCCAGCCCCTTCGAGGGTGCCCTGCGCCTCGGCGGCGGGATGGAGTTGTCGGGCTTCAACGCCGACCAGAATCCCCGCCGGTTGGCGGCCATCCGCCGCGTCGGCGAGGCGTTTTTCCCCGGGTGCTTCGACGGCGGGAGCCAGACCGAGTGGATGGGGATGCGGCCGGTGACACCGGACGGCCTGCCGGTAATCGGACGAGCCCCCAACTTCGACAACGTCTACGTCGCCACCGGCCACGCCATGCTCGGTGTGACGCTCGGTCCGGCCACCGCGGCGGCGGTCGCCGACTTTGTGCTTGCCGGGCACACCGGCATCCCGGTGGCTCCCTTCGACCCGGCCCGGTTCGTCAAACCGAGGCGGAAGTACGCAGAACCAGGCGGCTAGGAAAATCCGCTGATCGGCGGCTCCGTCATGGCGCTGGCCTCTGGACGCCGCAGGTATCGAGATTGAGCCCTACTCGTTCGATGATCGCGGTAAGCTCGGCGCGTGTGTAGTCGTCGATCTGCATCCCCGGCGGTCGGATGAAGGCCGAGTCGATGATGCCGCGCCGGTGATACACGAACTTCCGGTAGGCGAGGCCGATCTTCGGCTGAAACTCGTACCGAATCAGCGGCACGTACCGGTCGAAGAGGGCCGCGGCCCGTTCAGGGTCGCCCGCCCTGAAGGCGTCGTACACGGCGAGCAGCACCTCGGGAAACGCGAACCCCGTCATGATTCCCCGCGAGCCGCGTTGGAGCTCTTCGAGGAAATAGACGCCCCCGAGGCCGCCGAAGATTCCGATGGAGTCGCCGGCTAGCTCCTGGATGCGGCTCATCTTGGCGAGAACCGGGTATTCCTCGAGCTTGATGTACCGTATGCCGTCGATGTCATCGGCCATGCGGGCGATGAGCTCGGCAGACAGGATGGTCCCGTACGATTCCGGGAAGTCGTGGATCGCCACCGGGATTTCGAGGGCGTCGGCGACCGCGGCGTAATACTCGAAGATCACCTGGTTGTTCTGCACTGAAATGGGAGCCACGAAGACGCCCGCCGCGCCAAGCTCCTGCGCCTCGCGCGCCTGCTCGATCGCGCCGGCCGCGCCGAAAGCCATGACCCCCACCCAGGTCGGAAACGAACCGTCCGCCTGGTTCACGACCGTCGCCACGATCTGTTTCCGCTCTGCGGCCGACAGTCGATGGGCCTCACCCATGAAGCCGAGAATGCTGACTCCGTGGACGCCGACCTCGAGCTCGAAATCGATCAGCCGCCTGATGCTGGCCTCGTCGACGGCGCCGTCGTCGGTGAACGGAGTGGGAAGGATCGGAAGAACGCCTTGAAGGTCCATGGGGCTCGATCGGGTAAGTGTGGGCTCTACTTCGGGCTCTATGTCGGACTAATGAAGCGGCCGGTTCCGGGCCCCGCCAGGATCTCGCCGTCCGCGTAGACGCATCGGCCGCGCAGCCACGTGGAGACAACCCGTCCCCGAACCTCGCGACCATGATACGGGTTCCACCCCACCGGGTGGTGCAGCTTGCTCTCGTCCAAGGTCCACTCGGCATCGGCATCGAAGACGACGAAGTCCGCGTCCGCTCCCACTTCGAGACGGCCCTTCTGGCCGAAGCCGAACAGGGCGGCGGGCCCCGACGACACGAGCTGGAGGAATCGCCCCAGCCCGATACCGCGCTTCGCCACCCCCTCGCTATACAGGAGTGTCCCCAGCGTCTCGACTCCAGGCATTCCGGCGTAGGCGTCGAAGATGTTGTCGGTCTCCTTCCGGTGCAGGGGATAGGGGGAGTGGTCCGATGTGACGATGTCGATGAGCCCCTCGTGGACCTGCGTCCAGAGACCGTCGACGCTTTCCTGCGAGCGCAAAGGTGGGTTGCACTTCGCTCGACCTCCTTGTTCGCGAAGGGCATCCATGGTCAGGAGAAGATACTGAAGGCAGGTCTCTCCGCTAGCGTCGACTCCCTGGGCGCGATTCCACTCGATGAGCTCGAACGTGCGGGGTAACGTGCCGTGGACCATATGGAGACGGGCACCTGTCCAGTAGGCCAGTTCGAGAAGGCGTGCCGCGGCTTCCGCCTCGGCCACGGGCGGACGGCTCAGGGCGTGATCGAGGGGCGCTGTGTCGCCCCGGGCCAGAAAGGCCTCGGCCTGGGCGAACACGATCTCTTGATTCTCCTGATGGGCGGCGACCGGGCGTCCGGTACGGGAAATCTCCTGAAACGCTTCGTACAGACGACCATCCGGGATGCGGGGAAAACGGACGGGATCCACTTCGATGGTCGACACCTTGAAGCCCGCCGCCCCTGCCGCGGCCATCTCGGCGATGATTGCCAGGTCGCCGTCGGGCGGGAAGGTCGCGTAGAGACCGACGTCGACAACGGCCTCGTTGTCGACGTCCAGGACCTTCGCTTCGAGTCTCTCGCGCGAATTGACGGGTCGCGCCGGCTTGTCGAACGGCATGTCCACGATGGTCGTCGTCCCGCCGGCCGCCGCCGCCCTGGTAGTGACGGTGATCCCCTCGTCCATGGAGGATCTGGTGTGCACGTGCGCATCGACGAATCCGGGCAGGATCAAGCATCCGGAGGCATCGACGACTTCGGTTCCCGTGAGGGGGGCAGGGGAGGTCTCGGCGATGAGCCCGTTCGTGATCCCGAGCCAGCCGGCCTCCAGGACGCTGCCGTCCGCACGCGCGATGTCACCGTGCACGGCGAGGACGTATCTGTTCGCGTCGTTTGCCCCCGGAGCATCGCTCATCGCCCTCGGTATAGCATGGGGGACCGCTGCGGTCTGCTCGGCCCCTCGTCGAAGGCGCATGCTCGAGTCTCTCTTCCAGAAACTGGCGCTTATCAACTCCTTCCTCTGGGGGCCTTGGACGATGGGCTTCCTCGCCGGAGTCGCCGTCTTCTTCACCGTCCGCTCGGGCTTCTTTCAGGTCACCGGTCTCGGCTACATCGTTCGGAACACGGTCGGACGACTGGCCACCGGCTCCGCCGCCGTCAAGGTTCATCTCATGAGCCCGGTGCAGGCGGCGGCGACATCGCTGGCCGGAACCGTCGGTATGGGGAACATGGCGGGCGTAGCTACGGCGCTTTCGGTAGGGGGGCCCGGCGCCATTTTCTGGATGTGGCTGATGGCGGTGTTCGGGATGATGTTGAAGACCGCCGAGATCACCCTCGGTGTCTACTACCGGCAACGGGGCGTCGACGGCCGGATGCGGGGCGGCCCCCAGCACACGATCCGCCGAGGACTCGGCTGGACCCCTCTCGCCGTGCTCTTCAGCGTCGGAATGCTGATCAACGCCGTGGTGGCCGCGTCGCTGTTGCAAGCTCACACCGTGGGGCGGGCCCTGCTGGCGAGCTACGAACTCGATCCTTACCTGGTGACCGGCTCTATGGCGATCATCACGGCGCTGGTCGTTTTCGGCGGGGCGCAACGAATCGGCCGCTTCTCGGCGCGGCTGGTCCCGATCATGACGCTCGCCTATCTGGTCGGAGGACTCATCGTGATCGCCGCCAACTTCGAGGCGCTTCCCGAGGTGATGCGGTCGATCTTTTTCCACGCCTTCTCCGCCTCAGCCGCAGCGGGCGGCGCCGCCGGTGTCGCGGTGAGTACCGCCATCCAGCAGGGGATGGCTCGCGGCATGCTCTCGAACGAGGCCGGGCTCGGCACCGCACCGATGGTGCATGCCAAGGCGCAGACCGAACACCCGTTCCAGCAGGGTGTGTGGGGTGCGTTCGAGGTCTTCTTCGACACCATCGTGATCTGCTCGATCACGGCGCTGGCCATCCTCTCCACCGGGGCCATGGCCGGGGGCGAGTCGGGGATCGAGCTGGTGCTGGCGGCGTTCGCTCAAGTGCTTCCGCTGCCGGTTGCGTCCCTTGTCGTGTCCGTCTCCATTGCCACCTTCAGCTTGTCCACACAGATCGGCTTCTACGTGATCTTCGAGACCTCGCTCGTGAGCCTCGTGGGCGTCCGTCCGTTCCGCGTCCTCCGTTGGCTGTACTTCGTTCCCGGCGTGGTCTTCGCCGGGGTTGCCGACGTCGACCGTTTATGGGTGCTCGCCGACATCGCCGTCGCCGTGGTTTCCATCCCCAATCTGGTGGCCATGCTTTGTCTGAGCGGCGTGTTCGTGACCCTCATGAGGGACGAGATCTCCGGCAAGAGGGAGTACGCCACGGCGAACGTCGATGGCGCCGATGTGGTCCTGCAAGGGATTGGGGCGACGGCACGTTGACGACGTTGCACCTTCGACGAATACTGCCGGCTGGACCCGCAAATTCAACGTCGGAGGTGCACCGGTGCTTCTCTTCGCCCGTCGTCTCGAGTCGCCTCGTCACACGAGGCATTCCCTGCCCGCCGCAAGAGCCCTGCTCATCGCAAGAGCCCTGCTCGTCGCACGAGCTCTGCCCGCCGCAAGAGGCCTGCTCGTCGGGGGGCTTCTTGCCCTGGCCGCGGGCGGCAACGCCGTCGTCGCGTTGGCGGCGTTGCCGGGGTCGGCGTCCTTGTCGACGTTCACGGCCGTGGCGGGTATTGAGACCTCGGCGGCCTCGCCGAGCTTGTCCGGCCCGACCACCGGGCAGGAACAGGAACCAGGTTTCGATGACGAGCTGTTCCAGGCGATGCGTTGGCGCAACATCGGTCCGCACCGCGGCGGACGATCGGTCACCGTCGCCGGTGTGGTCTCTGATCTCGACACCTACTACTTCGGCGCAACGGGCGGTGGGGTTTGGAAGACGACCGACGCCGGCGAAACCTGGAACAACGTCACCGACGGTTTTCTGAACACCGGATCGGTCGGCGCGGTGGAGGTCTCGACCGCGGATCCCAACGTCGTCTACGTGGGCATGGGAGAACACGCCGTGCGCGGTGTGGCGAACTCGCACGGTGACGGCGTCTACCGGTCGACAGACGCCGGCAAAACGTGGACCCACCTCGGGTTGGAGAGGTCGCGCCACATCTCGCGAATCCGGATTCACCCGAACGACCCCGATCTGGTGTACGTCGCCGTCCAGGGCGCGGATCATGGCGACTCGGAAGATCGCGGGATCTACCGCTCCGCCGACGGCGGCCAAACCTGGGAGAAGATCCTGTACGTGTCCGAGAGGTCGGGCGCCTCGGATCTGAGCATGGATGCGAACAACCCGCGCATTCTCTACGCGGCGTTCTGGGACCATCGCCGGTGGCCCTGGAAGGTCGAGTCGGGGGGGCCGGGGAGCGGCTTGTGGAAGTCCACCGACGGGGGTGACAACTGGGAGCAAATCAACGACGGGCTGCCCGAGCTGATGGGCAAGACCGGCATCGACGTTTCGCGCGCCAACCCCGAGCGAGTGTTCGCGATCGTCGAGGCGGAGCCCGGGCAGGGTGGTCTCTACCGCTCGGACGACGGCGGCGAGAGCTGGGAGCACGTCAACGGCGAGCGCATCATCCAGGCGCGCTCTTGGTACTACATGGAAGTTTTCGCCGACCCCGTCGACGAGCACACGGTCTACGTCATGAACGCTCCGTTCCTGAAGTCGATCGACGGTGGACGGACGTTCACCGAGGTGCAGGTACCCCACGGTGACAACCACGACCTGTGGATCAACCCCACCGATAATCGGGTGATGATCAACGCCAACGACGGTGGCGCCAACGTCTCGTTCAACGGCGGCGCGAGCTGGTCGACGCAGCGCAATCAGCCCACGGCTCAGTTCTACCGGGTGATCACCGACAACCAGTTTCCCTACCGGGTCTACGGTGGGCAGCAGGACAATAGCTCGGTGTCGATCGCCTCGGCGGCGCCCGGCGGCATCGGCTGGAAGGACTGGTACGCCGTGTCAGGATGCGAGAGCGCCTATCTGGCTTTCGATCCCGACGACCCGGAATACGTCCTTGGTACGTGTATCGAGGGTGACATCGACGTCTGGGACCGCAAGACGCGAGAGGTCAAACCGATCCGCGCTTATCCGGAGCTCAACCTCGGCGTCGACGGGATCGACCAGCGTTACCGGTTCGATTGGAACAACCCGGTGGTGGTCTCGCCGCATGATCCCACGGTCTACTACCAGGCCGGGAATGTGCTGTTCCGGACCGCTGATCGGGGGCAGAGCTGGGAGGTGATCTCGCCGGATCTCACCTTCGACGATCCCGAGAAGCAGGTACCCAGCGGCCCCATCACCAACGAGGCGGCCGGAGGCGAGATCTACAACGTGATCATGTACGTGGCCGAGTCGCCCCACGAGGCCGGCACGATCTGGGCGGGGACCAACGACGGTCGTGTGCAGCTCACCCGTGACGGAGGTGCGAATTGGAGCGACGTGACCCCCGATTTCCCGGCCGAAGGCATGGTCAACATGCTGGAGATTTCGCCCCATGACCCCGGCAAGGTCTTCGTCGTCTTCACCCGCTACAAATTCGACGACTTCACCCCGCATGTCTATCGGACCACCGACTACGGGGCTAACTGGGAGCACGTTGCCGACGGGTTCGCCGACGAGGCATGGGTTCGCGTTGTGCGCGAGGATCCGGTACGCAAGGGGCTGTTGTACGCCGGCACGGAAACGGGCGTCTATATCTCGTTCGACGACGGTTCGCGCTGGGAGAAATGGCAGCTCAACCTGCCCATCGTTCCGGTCACCGATCTGGTCGTGCACGACACCGACCTGGTGGCGGCGACCCAAGGGAGGGCATTCTGGATCCTCGACGACCTTTCGCCCGTACGCCAGCTTACCGACGAGGTCGCCGCCGATGTCCACCTGTTCGCACCGCGCGACGCTGTGCTGGTGAACTGGGATGGTGGCTTCGGGGGTGACGGGCCACGGGCAGGGGAGAGCCCGCCGAGCGGCGCTCTGATCTACTACACGGTCGGAGAGGGTGTGGGAGAGACTGCGGGAGAGGCCGCTGGAGAGCGTGGCGGAGAGCCTGAGGGCCAGGCGGTGACCATCGAGATCCTCGACGGTAGCGGAGAGGTTGTGCGGACCTATGCTACCGATGCCGACAACGACACCGCTGAGGAGACGGCGACGAGCATCGACGCGCCGCGGCCCGGCCTGAACCGGATCGTCTGGGACTTCCGGCGCGACACCATCGAGGCCATTCCCGGCCTGTTCGTGTACAACACCCCGCCGGAAGGCTTGCCCGGCCGGGTCGTTCCTCCCGGCGACTACACGGTTCGCTTGACGGTCGACGGCGAATCGTTCACCGAGATGCTCCACGTTGCCGCGGACCCACGCAAGACGGCCACCGCAGCGCAGTACGGGGCGCAGGATCGTTTCCTGGCCGAGGCCGGTGTCCTTCTCGTCGACGTCAACGAATCGTTGATCCAGATCCGTAGCGCCCGCCGGCAGATCGAGGGAGTCATCGAGCGGATGGCCGACGCCGATGCCGACGAAGACACAGCGGCAACCGTCTCGGACAGCGGCGAAGAGCTGATCGAAAAGATCGACGAATGGGAAGGTGTCATCACCCAAACCCGGCAGGAGACCTTTCAGGACGTGGTGAACTTCCCGAACAAGTTCAACGCCCAGATCATCGCCTTGCTGCAGTCGGTGGACGGCACCGAACCACCCGTGACCGCAGGGGCGGGCACCCGGCTGGTCGATCTGCAGGCGCAATGGGAACAGCACCGCGTAAGCCTCGAGACGCTGCTGGGTGAAGATCTCGAGGCGTTCAACGAGGCGGTGCGCGCAGCGGGCGTTCCTGCGGTGATCATACGCAGGTGAGGTCCGGCCGGGTGAACAACCCGCTACCTCACTGCAGCCCGATGGCGATGGCGATGGCGATCGAGACCGCGCCGAGCGCGATGAGCGCCAGGTAGAGCGGCAGCGTGAACTTGATCCAGTCCTCGTAGCGCACTCCTGCCGCGGCGAGCATCGCCAGCAGCGCCCCGTTGGTCGGCGTCATCATGTCGCACAGGCCGGCACCGTACTGATACGCGAGCACCACGACCTGTCGGGAGAGACCGAGCAGGTCGGAAAGCGGCACGAGCAGCGGCATCGTGAGGACGGCTTGGCCGCTGACGCTCGGAACGGGAACATGGATGAGCGCCTGGGCGACGACCATGCCGAGGCTCGACGCCAGCAGCGGCAGTCCTTCGAGCGGCGTGAACATGGCGCGCACGATCGTGTCAACGATCCGTCCGTCGACGAGCACGACGTAGATCGCCCGCGCGAAGCCGATGAGCAATGCGGCGTACGCCATGCCTTGAAAGCCACGTACGTAGGCCTCGGCGGTGCCGGTGACGCCCATGCCCGCGAGCAAACCGACGATCACGCCCATGACGAAGAAAGCCCCTGAGAGTTCGTTGAAACCCCAACTCCACTGCAGAAGGCCGACCACGAGGATCGTGAACGTCGCACCGACGAGGCCGAAGATCATCCAGTCCTTGCCGGCGATCCCGGCGCCACCCGAATCCTCCACGTCTTCCGGCGCCCGCCGCTCACGGTGCGCGTAGCGCATCGTCATGCCGATCCAGAGCGCCAGCGCCAGGATCAAGAAGACGCTGCGAAAGAGTCCCCCCGAGCCCAGCGGGAGCTCCGCCAGGTTCTGGGCGATTTGCACCTGGAAGGGATTGATGGGGCTGAACGCCGATCCGACGACCGCCGCACCGACGCTCATCGCGACCGCCACGATCGGCGTGAAGCCGAGCCTGCGCGTCAGGATGAGCAGAACCGGGATCAGCGGGATGATCTCTTCGTGCATGTTCTCTACCACGCCACCTATGGCGAAGAAGATCGAGACGACGGGGATGACCAGCAGGTCGTGACCGCCAAGGGTACGGACCAGCGAGGTGACGCCGCGCCGAAGCGCGCCCGTCTCGTCGACCACGGTGAACGCGCCACCAATAAGGAAGACGAGGAAGATCACCTCGCCGGCCTCGGCCATACCGCGGGGGAGCGCAACCATCGCGTCGAAGAGGCCCACCGGAGTGCGTTCGACGGCCTGGTAGGTGCCCGCAATCACGACCGTGCGGCCGGTGGCCGCGTCTTCCACCCGCTCGAACTGTCCTGCGGGCACCACGTAGCTTGCCAAGGCCGCCAGGATCACGCAGCCGGTGAGCAGGACGAGCGGATGGGGAACGCCGAACCGTCGCTTCGCTTTGCTCATCAAATCAGCTTTCCATAGCCTGAAAGAGGACGATGGAGAATAGACGGGGGAATTGCTGAAATCCATGCCTTACCCGGCGAGAATTTTGTTAGCGACCCCTTAGCGGTTGCCAGAGGCTGGTGCTAGACTAATGACCAACGGCAATTGACACGCGCAGTTGACTGTCAGCTGCAGCGGCGTGCCAGGCGACCCGGAGCCCGGAGTGGCGGGCCAGCGGCGTCGCGCCATTCAAAGGTGTGACGCGGGTACACGACCCGGTCGTGGCGGCAACAGGACCTCATCCACCTTCTCTCGAGGTCACGCCTCCCTTCATTTGATCTGCCCCCGTCTGTTGTGCGGGCAGAAACGCAACGACTGCGTCGTGCGCTCGAAGAGTGCGCCGACGCGGTGGAGATACTGTTACATGGCTTTATCTTTGACCGATTCAGCGACCGGCTTCGACCGGTTCGGCCTGGATTCCGGCATCCTCCGCGGCGTGCGCGCCGCGGGCTTTCTCGAGCCGCGGCCCATCCAGGTCGAGACGATTCCCGAGGTGCTCGCCGGCCGCGACGTGCTGGGCTTGGCGCAGACCGGCACCGGCAAGACGGCAGCCTTCGCGCTGCCGCTGTTGCACCGCTTGACCCGTGAGCGACCTCGTGGACCGCGGGTACTCGTGTTGGCGCCGACGCGTGAGCTCGCGACCCAGATCGCCGGCGAGTTCCGCACCCTGGCGCGCTTTACCGAGCTGCAGGTCGTTACCATCTACGGTGGCGTATCGGCGCACAGCCAGATCAAGGCCCTGCGCCGAAATCCGCAGATCGTCGTCGGCTGCCCGGGTCGTGTCCTGGACCTGATTGGGCGCAGCGTGCTTCACCTCGGCGGGATCGAGTCGGTCGTGATCGACGAGGCCGACCACATGTTCGACATGGGCTTCCTGCCGGACCTGCGACGCATCTTGGCGACGCTTCCGTCCAATCGGCAGAACCTGCTGTTCTCCGCCACGATGCCGAAGGAGATTCGGACGCTCGCCGACAAGCTCCTGCGGGACCCGCACGTCGTCGAGCTGGAGCGATCCGGTCCGGCAGAGACCATCGACCACTTCCTGGTGGCCATCCGGGAGGATCGGAAGCGCGACTTGCTCGAGCGAATCCTGGCGGCGGACGACTGCGAGTCGGCCATCGTCTTCACCCGCACCAAGCATCGGGCGCGCCGGTTGGCGAAACAGCTCGACAGCGCCGGCCACCGGGCCGTGGGCTTGCAAGGCAACATGTCGCAGTCGCAGCGCGACCGCGCCATGCAGGGCTTCCGCAAGGGTCGCTACGACGTACTGGTCGCAACCGACATCGCGGCGCGCGGTATCGATGTGCAAGGTGTTTCGCACGTCATCAACTTCGACGTGCCGGGTACGCCGGACGCTTACACCCACCGCATCGGTCGCACCGGACGTGCGGAGCGCGAGGGTCGGGCGCTGACCTTCGTGACGCGTGATGACGGGGCATGGCTCCGGGCCACCGAGCGCAAGCTCGGCAACCGGATACCGCGCCAAACGGTAAAGGGGTTCGAGGGCGAGTCCATCGACTCGGGCGGCCAATACGAAATGGCTCATCGAGCCTCGGGCCATGACGGGCGAGGCGGGCGCAGTGGGAACGCCGGCTCGCGAACCGGCTCCGCGGCACGCTCCCGGGGCCGCGGGCAACGTCGCCCGGGGCGCTCCTCGGCGCGGCGGCGACGTCGTCGATCCTGATCGCTCGACTTCATCCGGCCCGCGCCGCCGGACGCCGGCTTTGATAGTCTCGGGTCACTTCCCGACCCGTAACCGGAGGTTTCCACGATGCGGTATACACGGCCCGAGATTCTTTGCCGAGTCACCATCGCCTGCGCCCTCGTCGCTGCGCTCCCGCCGGCGACAATTTCCGCCCAGCAGGAAGCGCAACAGGAATCCGTTACCGCCATCCTCGCCGGGCGCTTGGTCGATCCGGAAACCGGCACGACGGCCGAGAACCAGATCATCCTCGTGCAGGGCGGGCAAATCACTGCGGTGGGCGCCGATGTGTCGATTCCCGCCGGCGCCGAGGTCATCGACCTGTCCGATCTCACCGTGTCACCGGGGCTGGTCGATACCCACAACCACCTGGCGCTCACCTACAAGATGGAGCCCGAGAACAACTTCTATTACCTGACGTACGTCATGGACTCGACGCCGCTGCGCGCCCTCCAGGCCGCATCGAACGGCATCCAGATGCTGTCGGCCGGGTTCACCATCGTCCGCGACATGGGTAACAACGGCAACTACGCCGACACCGCGCTGCGCGTCGCCATCGAGCAGGGTTGGATCCCGGGGCCGACGATCGTCAATTCGGGGATCATCATCGGCGGTATGGGCGGGCAGTTCTGGCCGACGCCGGAGATGGCGTTCGACCACTCGATCGTCTACCCGGAGTACCTCGACGCCGACACCCACGACGAGATCATCAAGGCGGTGCGTCAGAACATCCTGTTCGGCGCCAAGGTCATCAAGATCTGCGTCGACTGCAAGCCCTACGGCTACAGCGTCGAGGACATGGAGCTGTTCGTCGCCGAGGCGGCCAACGCCGGAATGAAGGTCGAGGGACACATCCAGACGCGGGAGGGGGCCCGTCGCGCCATCGAGGCCGGGCTGTGGTCGCTGGCCCACGACGGCCCGCTCGACGACGAGCTCCACAAGATGATGGCCGAGAAAGGCATTTGGCGCGCCGGCACCGAGACACCCGTCGCCGATTGGTCGGGTACCTCGCAGGCTGCCTTCGAGCGCCGCGTCGAGAGCCTGCGCAACGCCTACGACAACGGCGTCAATCTGACCTTCTCGACCGATGCCGACTACTACATCCCGGGCATGACGCGCGGCGAGCTGGCGATCGATTTCATCAAGACCTGGCAGGCTGCCGGCATCCCCGACGCCGAGATCCTCGGGATCATGACGATCAACGGCTACAAGTGCGCCGAAACCTACGACCGCCGCGGCCCGATCAAGCCGGGCATGGCCGCCGACATGATCGCCGTCCCCGGCAACCCGCTGGAGGACATCGATGCTCTGCGTGACGTCCGGTTCGTGATGAAGGACGGCATGGTGTTCAAGCGCGATGGCGTGATGACGCCGGAGGTGTTCTTCAACCCGGGGCCGGTGAACGGCTGGCGAATTCGGTAACGAGCAGCGTGCTGAAGAACCCTCGGGAGTGCTTCAGCATCTGCAAGGTGCCGTCGGAGGCCTCCTTCTTGGTGGCCTCAGCGCACCCTGATCGAGTAGTTGGTATTGCGCACCATGCGCGTCACCTCGCCATCGGGGCCGAGCTCGAAGGTGGTCGCCTCGGCCAGCTCGCCGTCGTCCCGAATGCGCCGGAACGTGTCCTCGCCGATGTGCTCGAACATGGTCAGCTGCGGGTTCATGGTGGGGAACGAGACCGTCGCGAGCTTCCCGTCCTTGATCAGCACGTGGGTTTCTCCCCCCAACGGGCGGTCGTAGCGGCCGACGTATTTCTCTAGCTCCGGGTCCCGTGGCTCAGCCTCGCCGGGACTCTTGAGCGCACTGGCGATCGCCGGGGCGACGAGGTCGAAGACGCGCGACGTGAAGGCGCTCGGGCTTACCTCGTTGCCGTTGGTCATGAAGATCACCGCGATCTTGTCCTTGTTCGACATCGACAGATTGGTGCGATAGCCGGGACACGAGCCGCCGTGCCCGACGAACGTGGTGTCGTTGCGCCGCGACACCGAAAACCCGAGACCGCGATGCACCTGGAAGTCTTCGCCGACAAAATGCACCCGCTGCATCTCGCGCAGCGTGTTGGCGTGCAGCACCTCGACGTCGCCCTTCTCGAGCAAGCGAAACTGCCAAGAGGCGAAGCGTCCCAGGTCCTCGACCGTGGACGCGTAGCCGGCGGCGGGGGCGATGCCGCGTACCTGATAGAAGTCGATCGCCGTGCGCTTGCCGTCGCGCCCCGGCATGCTGTAAGGGGTCGCGAGGCGCCCGCCGCGGTGGTTCTCGGGAATCTCGGGGCTGGTGCTGTCGAGGCCGAGCGGATCGAGGATGTGCTCCTGTACGTACTCGGCGTAGGGCTGGCCCGACACCGCCGCCACTACCTCGCCGGCCAAGGTCAGGCCCAGATTGGAGTACTGGAAGTAGGTGTCGGCCGGGTAGAGCTCTTCCTGCTCCGACACCCTGGCGACGATCTGCTCGCGGGTCGGAAACGGATAGTCGGGACCCGTCCAATACGGATGGTCGGACTCGCGCGGCAGGCCGGACGAGTGCGTCAGCACCCCCTGGATGTCGATGTCGCCGGTTCCCGGATGGGAATCCTGGATAGTGAGCCACGGCAGGTGAGCGGAGATCGCGTCGTCGAGTCGCAGCAGCCCTTCGTCGCGCAGCTGCATGATGCCGATGCTGGTGAACAGCTTCGAGATGGAGCAAATGCTGTAGATCGTGTCGGGCGCGGCCGCAACTTCACGGTCGACGTGCGCATAGCCGAAGCCCTTGCTCCAGATCAAGTCCTGGTCGTACACCACGCCCATCGACACGCCGGGGATGTCGTCGTAGTCGACCTGCGCGTCCACCCACAGCTCGATGAGCTCGAAGACGGTGGCAACTCGTGGATCGTCCATGAGCACGCTCGGGCCCGATTGGGCCCGAGCCATCAGTGGGGCGACTAGTAGCAAAGCAAGTGTGCAGACGAGGGCCTTCTTCATCGGTCGACTCCGGTCCGAGGAATCAGCGAATTGTGAGCGTCAGTATCCTGTCAGAATCCGCTCCGACGCTCCACCGCGCAGGAAGTTCGGCAACTCCAAGCAAGCACAACGCACTACTCGCGCCGCATCGCGGCCGTGCCCCGTTGAGATATCCGGCCTAGCGATTCTCCAGGGCGAAAGCGGTCAGCTTCGCCCCCGCGCCGCGGCCGCTGGCGATGACGACGAGCTGGCGACCCGATTCGGCCATGAAGGTCATCGGGTTGGCGGCGCTGCCGGCGCCCAGGTCGGCCGACCACAGCTCCTCGCCGGTCGCCTTGTCGAAGGCGTAGAGGCTCGAAGCACCGCCGGTGATGAAGACCAGGCCCCCGGCGGTGACGATCGGCCCGGGGTGGCCGGTCGACCCGAGTCGTTCGGGCAGCTCGACACCCTCGAGGTCGGGGTGGTCGCGCACCCGGGCGTCGTCGCCAACCGGCACCTGCCAGACGTGCTCGCCGGTGTTCAGGTCGATCGCGGTGAGCGTGCCGTAGGGGGGTCTGAGGAGCGGCAGCCCGTTGGCAAGGGAGAGGCCGCGTGTTTGGCCGGTGTATTCCATCTCGACCTCTGTCTGGTCGGCCTCGACGATGGTCATGAGACTCGGCGAGTTGCTCGCCTTCACGTACATCACACCGGTCTCGATGTCGGCGGCGCCGCCGCCGTAGTTGGCGCCGCCGATCAGACCGGGGAGAACGACCGAGCCCTGCGTCGAGGGCGGCAGGAACATCTCGCCCCAGCGGTATGGGGCGATCGCCTCGAGCGCCATTGCCTTGAGCTCGGGGGTGTAGTCCATCAAGTCGGCCTCGCTGATCCCCTGGCGTGCGAAGGGTGCGGGCTTGGTCGGGAACGGCTGAGTCTCCGCGGAGCGCTCGCCGGGCGCGTCGCTGGCGGGCACTGCGCGCTCTTCGATCGGCCAGACGGGCTCGCCGGTCTCGCGGTCGAAGACGAAGAGAAATCCTTGCTTCGTCGGTTGGGCGACGACGTCGATCTCGCGTCCGTCGACGTTGATTGTCAACAAAGTGGGCGGCGAGGAGACATCGTAGTCCCACAGCCCGTGGTGGACGGTTTGAAAGTGCCAGACGCGCTCGCCGGTCTCGGCGTCCAGACACAGGATCGAATCGGCGAAGAGGTTATCGCCCCACCGATGGCCGCCATAGTAGTCGTTGCTCGGCGTCCCGACCGGCAGGTAGAGGAGGCCGCGCACGTCGTCGAGCGTGAAGGGCGCCCAGACGTTCGTGTGTCCGGTGTATTGCCAGGAGTCATCCTCCCAGGTGTCGTTGCCGAATTCCCCCGCCTGCGGGATGGGGCTGAAGCGCCACACTCGCTCGCCGGTGCGGACGTCGAAAGCCTGGATGTCGCCGGGCGGATCGTTGCGGTACTTGAGACGATCGCCGACACCGTTGCCGAGGATCACCAGGTCTTTGTAGACGACCGGCGGCGAGGTTTGTGTGTAGTGGAGCCGGTTGGTGGGCCAGATGAGATCCTCGGTGAGGTCGATCTCACCGCCGGGCCCGAAGCTGTCGATCGGCGCGCCGGTTGCGGCGTCGAGGGCGATCAGCCGCCAGCGCGAGTTCAAGAAGATGCGGCGCTCCGTAGCGCCGCTTCCGTCGGCGTTCGCCGGCCCTTCCCAGACCGCCACGCCGCGGTGCACCAACCCGGTGCCGTTGGGCGGTTGACCGAACTCCCAGATGCGCGGGTCGTACTCCCAGATTTGCTCGCCGGTCGCGGCGTCCAGCGCCACGACGCGGTTGTAGGGCGTGGAGAGGTACATCACGCTGTCGATCACCAGCGGAGTGACCTCGAAATTGCCCGGTCGAACCTGCTCGCCGCGGATCGGGGCGCGCGGCCCGCGGACGGGTTGCTCGCCGGTCTCCCAGGTCCAGACCTCCACCATCTGGTCGACGTTGTCGCGGTCGATCTGGTCGAGGTGCGAGTATTTCGTGCCGCCGGCGTCGGCGCCCCAGATGGGCCAGTCGCCGGAAGCGCCGACGGTTCCCGGCTCGACCGGCGCGCCGCCTGTGCCGGGCGGCGCGGGGGCGCAGGCAGCGAGAACGATGCCGGCTGCCACGAGAACCGCCCGCGTCTCCCGGAGCGACTGCATCGCCATTGTCGTGTTTCCCTGTCTGCCGAAGAGAACCGGCTGCCGCGCAATGATTGCCGCTATCCGACGCGAAGGCAAAGGACGCCGCACGGCCGCGATGGACCTCAGCGTCTCCGGGCCGCCTTTGGGTAACGCGGCAACAACCCTTCTTCGGCGATCACCGCTTCGATGCCCGCTACCAGGATGCCGTCACCACGGCCGCGAGGGTCACGATCAGCGCCGTGACGAATCCGGTGCGCGTCGAGGGTGTCGTTTTTCTTCCGGGTAGCTCTCGTCAACCGGCTCCAGCCGGACGATCGGCGTTGTCCCGCCGTCGTCATCTTCGATGGCAACATAAATGTAACCGTCCGGGCCCTGCGCCACGGCGCGGATGCGTCCGATGCCGCGCAACAGCGTCTCCTCTTGCACGATGTCGTCACCCTCCATGACCAGGCGCGCGAGCTGCTGGCCGCTGAGGCCGCTGACGAACATGTTGCCGTACCAACGCGGGAACTTGTCGCAGGTGTAGATGAGCATGTCCGAGGTGGCGATGGACGGTATCCACACGTGGATGGGTGACTCCATACCGTCGCGCATGGTGCCCTCGTGGATGGCCGTGCCGCTCCGGTAGTTGACGCCGAAGCCGATGACCGGCCAGCCGTAGTTGT